>QWCK01000014.1_pt1 | contig 265006 bp, 240 predicted proteins | sample 1972571 | NCBI WGS metagenome assembly QWCK01 (sample SAMN09866710, study PRJNA288562) | Human gut metagenome isolate term2_stool, whole genome shotgun sequencing... | isolation source: gut | host: Homo sapiens | place: USA: California
CTTGCGCAAATGGAGTTTTGACGAGAAAACCCATCGAGCGGCAGCGAGATGGTAAAATAACGAGGAAAGACTCCATGCGCTTGCGCAAATGGAGTTTTGGCGAGAAAACCCATTAGTCAGCAGCGAGAGGGTAAAACAGTCATCGCAGTATATTTCTGTAATTGAGGTGCAGGACGATATGAGCATACGAGAAGAACTGGAAGAAGCCGAGCGTACCTTTCTCTCTCCCGGTGCAGCTTTGAGCTGCAATTCCCGCGGGCGGGATCGTGAGGAGCCGCAGGATGATCTCCGTCCGGTTTACCAGCGAGATCGGGATCGCATTCTGCACTGCAAGGCTTTTCGGCGTCTGAAACATAAGACGCAGGTATTTCTGGCGCCGGAGGGCGATCACTACCGCACCCGGCTCACACATACGCTTGAGGTATCACAGATCGCCAGAACCATCTCGAAATCTCTGCGCCTAAATGAAGATCTCACTGAAGCTATTGCACTGGGACATGATCTGGGGCATACGCCGTTTGGGCACGCCGGAGAACGCGTGCTAAACCGTATCTGTCCGGAGGGTTTTAAGCACAATGTACAGAGTGTGCGCACTGTGGAATTTCTGGAAAAGAGCGGAAGAGGTCTGAATCTCACGAAAGAGGTGCGGGACGGCATACTAAATCACGGCACTGCCGGACATCCCTCCACGCAGGAGGGTTGTGTGGTGCGAATTTCAGATAAAATCGCCTACATTAACCACGATATCGACGACTCGATTCGGGCAGGCATCTTTACGGAACAGGATCTTCCCGCGGAGTATACGGAGTTGCTTGGACACAGCGTCCGGGATCGGCTGAACACAATGATACGAAATGTGATCTCTCACAGTTTGGGACAGCAGTCTGTGCAGATGTCGGAGGGCATGTTCGAGAGCATGATGGGGCTCAGAGCCTGGCTCTTCCGCAATGTCTACAGCGACAGCGCACCGAAGGCAGAGGAAGCGAAGGCTCAGGAGATGATACGCCAGCTCTATGAGTATTTCTGTGCCCACCCATCTGCAATGCCGAGGGAGTATCAATATTTTATGACAGAGCTCAGACAGCCACTCGAGCGCACCGTCTGTGATTACATCGCAGGAATGAGCGATCAGTACGCAATTCACTGCTTTGAGGAGCTCTTTGTTCCCAAGTCCTGGTCCGTTTTCTGAAGAATTTCCGGAGAGGAGGAAGCCTTGTTCTATTCAGATGAAATCATCGAGGAGGTACGTGCCAGAAATGATATTCTGGATGTGATTTCTCCTTATGTCAGCCTGAAGAGGAAGGGGAGCAGCTATTTTGGTCTTTGTCCCTTTCACAATGAGAAGAGCGGCTCCTTTTCCGTATCCCCGTCGAAGCAGATGTACTATTGCTTTGGCTGCGGCGCTGGTGGAAATGTTATTTCCTTTGTCATGCAGTACGAAAACTTAAGCTTTCCGGAGGCGGTGCGTTTTCTCGCAAAGCGCTGCGGCATGAGTCTTCCGGAGCAGGAATATTCGGATGCGGATCGTAAGACTCATCAGCTGCGGGAACAGTTGCTGGAGATGCATAAGCTTGCCGCAACGCATTATTATCAGCTGCTGCACACAAGGGAGGGAGAGAGAGCTTATCAGTATCTGACCGGCAGAGGACTTTCTGAGGAGACCCTGCGCCGCTTTGGTCTGGGGTACTCCAGCAAACGTCCGGGAGAGCTCTATCACTTCTTAAAGAGCCGGGGCTATACAGACCCGGTACTGAAGGAGAGCGGACTCGTCACGATCGAGGAACGCGGGGCGCGGGATAAGTTCTGGAATCGGGCGATGTTTCCGATTCTCGATATCAACAGCCGCGTCATCGGCTTTGGCGGCCGGGTAATGGGAGAGGGGGAGCCGAAATACCTGAATTCCCCGGAGACGAAGCTCTTTGACAAGAGCCGAAATCTATACGGACTGAATTACGCAAGAAGTTCAAGGAAGGATTTTTTCCTTCTGTGCGAAGGTTATATGGACGTGATTTCTCTCCATCAGGCCGGCTTCACCAATGCGGTCGCCTCACTCGGAACGGCTCTGACAGCGCAGCACTGTCTGCTCCTGAAGCGCTATGTGAAGCAGGTGATTCTGACCTATGACTCAGACGGCGCGGGGCAGAATGCCGCCAAGCGCGCACTTCCGCTGCTGAGAAATGCCGGTATCAATGCGCGCGTCCTCTCCATGAAGCCCTACAAGGACCCGGATGAATTTATAAAGGCACTGGGAGCGGATGCCTATCAGGAGAGAATTGACGCAGCAAAGAACGCGTTTCTCTGGGAGATAGATCAGCTTGCAAAGCAGTACAACAGCACGGACCCTGCAGAAAAAACAGCCTTTTATCGGGAGTGCGCCGGAAAGTTGGCAGAATTTTCCGAACCATTGGAGCGGGAAAACTACCTGCAAGCGGTATCAAGAGAGCATATGATACCGGAAAGGGAGTTGCGGGAGCTTGTGAATCGGACTGGTGCCAGAGTGCAGCTGAAACAGAACTACGACAGGGAGCGCTATGCAGTGCCGAATCCCGGGGAAAAGGATTCTGGTTCGCGCAGAAGAAAGACGGCGGAGCAGGAGGATCCGGTTCTGAAAAGTCAGCGTCTGTTTCTCACTCTGCTTGCTGAAGAGCCGGAGCTCTTGAAGAAAACAGATCAGTGGGTTTCTCCGGAACATTTTACAGATTCTCTCTACCGTGAACTTGCAGAAAAACTCTTTCTCAGTATACATAAGGGCAATGTCAATCCGGGAGCGATTCTGAATGGGTATGCGGAGGATGAAGAAAAAGCCGGAAGGGCTGCAGCGGTCTTTCATGCAAAGCTCAGTGCAGCGCTGGATCAGGAGGAAAAGGAAAAGGCTCTGATTGATTGTATTCGAAACATTCGTATGGAATACCTGAATCAGGCATCTCGCAGCGCCACGACTGTTGCCGAGCTGCAAAAGATACTGAAGGAAAAAGCGGAACTGAAAAACACAAGGATTGAACTCGGGGGGTAGACTATATGTCACAGACAAATCTGGATGCTTCAGGTCTCGCAGATAAGCTACAGCGCATTGCTGCAGAAGCAGCGAAGAAAAAAGGGGTTATCAGCAACGAAGAGCTGATGGAGTGGTTCAAAAATGATCAGCTCACGACAGAACAGCTGGATCAAGTCTATGAGTATCTGGACAGCCATAAAATTGATATTCTGAACACAGAGGAAAATGACGAGGATATGACACCGTCTTTTCTGGACGATGATGATGAAAGTGCAGAAGATGTAGTGGAGGAAGAACTGACCGAGCTCAAGGAATTGGAGGTTCCGGAAGGGGTGGGCCTCGAGGATCCGGTCAGAATGTATCTGAAGGAAATCGGAAAGATTCCTCTGCTCTCAGCGGAACAGGAGCAAACTTTGGCCAGGGCCATGGTTGAAGGGAGCGTCGAAAGCAGAAATGCGGCCAAGCAAAAGCTCGCCGAATCAAATCTTCGTCTTGTTGTCAGCATAGCCAAGCGCTATGTAGGAAGAGGAATGCAGTTTCTCGACCTGATTCAGGAAGGCAATCTCGGTCTTCTGAAGGCCGTGGATAAATTTGATTATACGAAGGGATTTAAGTTCTCGACCTATGCCACCTGGTGGATACGCCAGTCCATCACCCGCTCCATCGCGGATCAGGCCCGCACAATACGCATTCCGGTGCACATGGTAGAGACGATCAATCGCCTTGTCCGTACACAGCGACAGATGGTACAGGAGCTTGGCAGAGAACCCTCCGCAGATGAGCTCGCAAAGCGGCTTGATACACCGGTTGAAAAGGTGCGGGATATCATACAGATCTCTCAGGAACCGGTCTCCTTTGAGACGCCGATTGGCGAAGAGGAGGACTCCCATCTCGGTGATTTTATTCAGGACGATAACAGCCAGGTTCCGGTGGATGCCGCTGCCGGCGTGCTGCTGCATGAGCAGCTGATGGGAGTTATCAATCAGCTTTCAGAGCGTGAGCAGAAGGTATTAAAGCTTCGTTTTGGCCTGATGGACGGAAAACCGAGAACACTCGAGGAAGTGGGCAGGGAATTCAACGTGACCCGGGAGCGCATCCGGCAGATTGAGGCAAAGGCGCTCAGAAAGCTGCGCCATCCCAGCCGGTCAAAGCAGCTGAAAGACTATCTTGACTGAGGAGCTTTATGGCAGAAAAAGAAACGACAGCGCATCCCAGACTTTCTGCGCGACTTTCCGCTCTTGCGAACATGGTGACGCCGGGACACCGGCTTGCAGACATCGGCACCGATCACGCACTGATTCCGGTGAGTCTGCTGCTTAAACAGCGTATCCCCTTTGCATATGCCTGTGACATCGGAGCAGGCCCGCTTGCCAGGGCGGAGGCGCACATCCACGCCTATGGTCTTGAAGCCCGAACTGCGCTCCGTCTCTCGGACGGTCTGAAGGGACTGCGCCCGGGGGAGGCAGATACAGTGCTGATCTCCGGCATGGGCGGAGAGCTGATGATACGAATACTTGAAGAGGGCGCTTTTAAGAGGAGCGGTTTTCCAAAGCTGCAGTCCCTCTATGACAGTGCAAATGAATGGATCTTCTCTCCACACACAGCCTGGGCGCTGTTCCGGGTATATCTGAAGACACATGGTTTTTGCATTCAGAGAGAGCAGCTGCTGTGTGAGGAGGATAAATACTATCTTATTTTAAAGGCGGTGCGCGGAAACGGGGAGAAACCCTATCTTGCAACCAGAAAATATGGAATTCCGGATGCTGTTGCAGAACGCTTCGGCCCTGTGCTTCTCGCCGAACGAGATCCGGTGCTGCTTCGCTTTATCACGCATGAGATCAAAAAAGAAAACACAATACTTACGCAGCTGGGAACTGCGTTTGGTCCAGCGGTGAGCCATAAACAAAAAAAACTCGTGCAGAGTATCACTGCTATGGAACGGCTTTCCACCTTTTTACAGATGGCTGAAGCTTAGCCCTCTGGAAAATACGAAGCAGACAGTAAACAGAAAGGAAGTATTAATGACAGGAGAACTTTGTACCGTAACAGTTGGAAAAGAGCAGATCTGCTGCCCGGCGGGCACGAAGTTTCAGGAGATTGCCGAGCAGATGCAGAAAAATTATTCTCACCGCATTCTGCTGGTAAAGTGTGGCCCTGCGCTGCGGGAGCTGAGTAAAACCGTTGAAGAGAGCTGTACGGTTGAAATGATCACAGCTGCGGATAAGCCGGGCCACCAGTGCTATGAGCGAAGCGCTGTGCTCCTGATGTTGAAGGCCTTCTACGATGTGGTCGGGAGAGAGCATATCGACGGACTGACGATTGATTACTCTGTGGGGCGTGCACTGTTCTGTCAGGCCCGGGGAGCTTTTACCCTGGACCAGGAGCTGATCAATAAAGTGAGTACAGGGATGCAGCGCCTTGTAGAGCTGGCTTTGCCGATTGAAAAAATGAATGTGCCAAAGGCGGAGGCCATACGCCTATTTAAAAAGAACGGAATGCGGGACAAGGAACGGCTGTTCCGCTTCCGCAGAAGCTCACGGGTCAATATCTACAGCCTTGCAGGCTTCACGGATTACTTCTACGGCTATATGGTTCCGGATAGCTCGTACATCCATTGCTTTGCGCTGGAGCTCTTCGGAGATGGTTTTGTACTGCGTCTTCCCACAATGGAGAATCCGGATGAACTTCCGATCTTTACTCCATCCAGGAAGGTGTTTCAGGAGATGCATAAAACCACGGAAAAGCTTGAGAAAACAGGATTGAATACGGTGGCTTCACTCAACGAGGCCATCGCTTCCGGAAAGACCAGAGAGCTCCTGCTCTGCGAGGAGGCCCTGATGGAGAAGCGAATCGGGGATATTGCGCAGCAGATTGCGGAGCGCAGGAATCTGCGTTTTGTTATGATCGCAGGTCCCTCATCTTCCGGTAAAACAACGTTTTCAAAGCGTCTGTCTACCCAACTCATGGCTCTGGGCCTGCGTCCGCACCCCATTGAAGTGGATAATTACTTTAAAAACCGGGAGGATACTCCGCGGGATGCCAATGGAGAATATGACTTTGAGAGTCTTGGCGCAATGGATGTAAAAAAATTCAATGAGGATATGTCCCGTCTCATGCAAGGCGAGAGAGTGGAACTGCCCCGCTTCAACTTCACCAGGGGACAGCGGGAATACTGTGGAGATTTTTTACAGTGCGGTCCAGAAGATATACTGGTCATAGAAGGGATTCATTGTCTGAATGATCTTCTTTCTGAGGCTATTCCGGCGGAGCGCAAATTTCGCATTTATATCAGCTGCCTGACACAGATGAATATCGATGAGCACAATCGCATTCCAACCACCGATGCGCGCCTGCTCCGCAGAATGACGCGCGACGCCAGAATCAGAGGTACAAGTGCGCAGGAGACTTTGCACAGATGGCCCTCTGTGGTCCGGGGGGAGCATCTAAACATCTTTCCTTTCCAGGATGGAGCAGATCTGATTTTCAATTCCGCTCTGATTTATGAGACCGCAGTGATTAAGCCCTATGCGGAAGCTCTGCTCTACGGAATTCCGGAAAATTCGCCGGAATATCCGGAAGCCAAGCGTCTCCTGAAATTTCTCGAGTATTTTTTAACTATTCCTTCAGATCATATTCCGGCGACCTCAATTATTCGTGAATTTGTCGGCGGCAGTTGTTACGGGATGTAAGCTCTGAGGAACGACTCATATTGCAGAAGCTTTTCATTGCGAAAACCACGAGACTGTGTTACAGTACAGTCCGGAGACGGACAGACGGTCGCGGCTGCAGAGACGAAAGGCTGCAGGTGAGGAAAGTCCGGGCTTCACAGGGCAGGATGCCGGATAACATCCGGTGGAGGTGACTCCCAGGATAGTGCAACAGAGATATACCGCCGGCCTTGGCCGGTAAGGGTGCAAAGGCGGTGTAAGAGACCACCGACCGCACGGTGACGTGCGGGGCTATGTAAACCCCATCCGAAGCAAGACCGAACAGGACAGATCGGTTGCCCGCCGATTTTCAGAGCAATCTGAAAATACTGTCTGGGTAGGTCGCTTGAGCCTGTCGGTAACGACAGGACTAGATAGATGACCGTTTGATACATAACCCGGCTTACAGTTCGTCTCTATAAGAAACAGAGTGATGAGTTTCGCTGAGTCTGCAAGGGCTTGGCGGAGCTCATTTTCAGTTTTACATAGCTTTTCAATGTCTGAAATAAAAGTTGAATATTTGTTTTTCGTATGAAGAGAACAGAATATATGCATAGATGATAGGAATAATAGATAGATTGATGATGAAATATAATAAAACTATTGCTGAATGTATAAAAAATAATAATTTTATAAAAATACTGTTGAATATCATTGTGCAAAATGTTAATATAAAATTAATTTAATACAGTTGCAGGAGACGATGGAGAGCAAACTGATAACAGCAGAAATGCTGCGTTATTTGTTTACTCTCTTTTTGTTTGACAGTCTCCTGTACTCCTGGAAAAATGTAGCACTTCCAGGGATTATTGCGATAGCTATGCGCTCATTTTTACCGCTGTTTTTCTGCGTCGGAGCATATTAATTTTTCTGTGAAAGCAGAAAAATTTAAAATATGAGAGCTGTCAATCAACGAGAAGGAGGAAGTAATTATGAGTAAGTACGTGATGGCATTGGATTCCGGAACTACAAGCAATCGTTGTATTCTCTTCAACGAGGAGGGAGAGATGTGCAGTGTCGCGCAAAAGGAATTTACTCAGTATTTCCCAAAACCGGGCTGGGTAGAGCACGATGCCGACGAAATCTGGTCGACACAGCTGGAAGTGGCGCAGGCGGCAATGGCAAAAATCGGTGTCACCTCAGCAGATATCGCAGCGATCGGGATCACCAACCAGCGAGAAACCACCATTGTCTGGGACAAGAACACCGGCGAGCCCATCTATCACGCAATCGTCTGGCAGTGCCGCAGAACCTCCGAATACTGCGACTCTCTGAAGGGAAAAGGTCTTACAGACAGCTTCCGCGAGAAGACAGGGCTTGTGATTGATGCCTACTTCTCCGGCACCAAGCTTCGCTGGATCTTGGAAAATGTCCCGGGCGCAAGAGCCAGAGCTGAAAAGGGTGAGCTGCTCTTTGGTACTGTAGAGACCTGGCTCATCTGGAAGCTGACAAAAGGAAAAGTCCATGTGACAGATTACTCCAACGCATCCAGAACCATGCTCTTTAATATTAAGACCCTGCAATGGGACGACAGTATCCTTGCAGAACTGAATATCCCGAAGTCCATGCTTCCGGAGGCAAAGCCATCCAGCTGCATCTACGGAGAGGCAGATCCGGGCTTCTTCGGAGGACCGATCCCAATCGGCGGTGCGGCGGGCGATCAGCAGGCGGCGCTGTTCGGACAGACCTGCTTCACGGCAGGCGAAGCAAAGAATACCTATGGCACCGGCTGCTTCATGCTCATGAATACAGGGGAGACCCCGGTATACTCCAAGAATGGCCTGGTTACAACCATCGCATGGGGACTGGATGGTAAGGTCAATTACGCTCTGGAGGGCTCTATCTTCGTTGCAGGAGCTGCAATCCAATGGCTGCGCGATGAGATGAGGCTCATCGATTCCTCTCCGGATTCTGAGTACATGGCAAAGAAGGTACCGGACACCAACGGCTGTTACGTTGTGCCCGCATTTACCGGTCTTGGAGCGCCGCACTGGGATCAGTACGCGAGAGGAACTATCGTTGGTCTGACCCGCGGTGTCAATAAATATCATATTATCCGTGCGACGCTAGATTCCCTCTGCTATCAGACAAATGACGTTCTGAAAGCGATGGAGGCAGATTCCGGCATCAGGCTGACTGCACTGAAGGTGGACGGCGGCGCAAGCGCAAATAACTACCTCATGCAGACGCAGGCAGATATCATCGATGCGCCCGTAAAACGCCCGAGATGCGTAGAGACAACAGCGATGGGAGCCGCCTATCTCGCAGGCCTTGCAGTCGGCTACTGGGCGAGCAAGGAGGATGTGAAGCAGAACTGGGCGATCGACAGAACCTTTGATCCGGCAATCGACGATGCGGCGCGCAAGGAGAGAATCACAGGCTGGAACAAGGCAGTCAAGAACTCTTACGGCTGGGCAAAATAAAAACGAAACCGAATTCGAAAGGAGAAAAATATGCTGCCATATGTAGCTGAGTTTGTAGGTACCATGCTGCTGATCTTATTGGGCGACGGTGTCGTGGCCAATGTTACGCTTAACAAATCCGGAATGAAAGGCGCCGGTTCTATTCAGATCACCCTCGCCTGGGGCCTTGCGGTCATGCTTCCCGCTTTTATCTTCGGAGAAGCCTCCGGTGCGTCCTTTAACCCGGCGCTTACCATAGCGCTTGCAGTCAACGGAAGCTTTGCCTGGAGTATGGTTCCGGGATATATCATTGCACAGATTGCCGGAGCCTTTGTGGGCGCCTGCCTGGTCTACATTCTCTTTAAGGAACAATTTGACGCGACTGAAAATCCGGCTGCGAAGCTGGGGGTTTTCTCCACAGGGCCCTCTGTTCCGAATACCGGACTGAATATTCTGAGTGAGGCGATCGGAACCTTCGTACTGGTATTCGCAATTCTGGGACTTGCTCAGGTTCCAAATCTGGATGCAGGGCTGGCAAAGCTTCTGGTCTTCGGTATCATTGTATCTATCGGTATGTCTCTCGGCGGTCTGACCGGCTACGCAATCAATCCGGCAAGAGACCTCGGCCCAAGGCTTGCCCACGCAGTGCTTCCGATTAAGGGCAAGGGTTCCTCAAACTTTGCTTATGGCCTGATCGTTCCGATCATCGGACCTGTCCTCGGAGGACTAGTGGCTGTCGTTGTTTATGGAATGATTCCGTGGTAATATAAGTTTTGACAAGATGGGACTCCAGATAGGGGAGCCCCATCTTGTCCTGCAGCAAAGAGCGCGGAATACTTCTCGCGACGCTTGTGCATGCAGGCGTTTGCCTGCATTTTGTGGAGTGCTATCACGAAAGGAGATGAAGATGGAAAAGAAAGAATATACTCTGAATAATATGAATGCCTCCACCAATCAAGATGGCAAAACCTGCGGTATCAATGATATGAACTGCCTTGAAGCTGAGGAAGAGAAGAGCTGTGATATCAATAATATGAACTGCGAGGAATAAAAAGTTCTGCTCATCCCTTATACTGTAATCCCCTGCCAGACAGTGTCTGACAGGGGATTGTTTTACTTTTATAAAAAAATTGAGAAGGAACCATTTTACAAATATTAAAAAATAATAAAACCATTTAACTAGAAGAACTTTGTCATCTTCCACATACGAATATCATTATATATTGTATTTTTCTACAAAAGTAATAAAATCATATCTTCTATAACTCCAAAAAACACAATAATATTATCACGTGTTTTTAGCTGTTGACTAAAAATAAACTATAATTTATAATATAGAAGGCGCTGATTTGTGCATTTTGAAATTAGCAAATAAAATCTAGGAGGTAGTAGGTGTGAGTAATGACAAGAATCTTAAAAAAGACGGTCAGGAGATAAGCGGCTTTTTTAAGACAGTAGAGCGCGTGGGAAACGCCCTTCCGCATCCGGCCATCATCTTCTTTATCATGTCGGTGATTCTGGTGTTTATTGCGGAAATTCTTGCCAGACAGGGAGTGTCTGTAGAGTATTTTGATGCGAAGAAGCAGGAACAGGTTGCCCTGACTGCTGTTTCTCTTCTCAACAGAGATGGAATCAATTATATCTTCAATTCGGCGGTTAAGAATTTCACGGGCTTTGCGCCGCTTGGAACCGTCCTGGTTGCCATGCTCGGTGTTGCCATGGCTGAGCATACGGGTCTCTTTGAGATTGGCCTGAAGAAGATGCTGCTCGGCGTCAACAGCAGAATTCTGACTGTCGCAGTTGTGTTTGCCGGGATTATGAGTAATATTGCATCCGATGCCGGCTATGTTGTAGTCATTCCACTGGGGGCCATGATCTTTGCAAGCGTAGGCAGACATCCGATTGCAGGTCTTGCAGCAGCCTTCGCAGGTGTCTCCGGCGGCTTCAGTGCTAATATGCTGATCGGAACCACAGATCCTCTGCTCACCGGTATTACGAATCAGGCGCTCGAAGCTGCGCACATAGATATGAAGCTGGATGCAACCTGCAACTGGTATTTCCTCTTCGCATCCACTTTCATTCTGACAATGATCGGTACACTCGTTACTGAAAAGATTGTAGAACCGAACCTTGGGAAATATACCGGAGACTATGTCCATGAGGAGAAGCCGGTCACGGCGCTTGAGCAGAAGGGCCTCAGATACGCCGGCATCGCAACGATAATTTATGTTATCATCATGGGCCTGCTCATGTTTGGTCCCTTTGCAGTATTCAATGATCCGGAGCAGACCGGTATCGCAGCAATCAAGGGCTTCCTGCATGACGGACTGATGCTTGCAATTCTTCTTCTGTTCTTCATCCCAGGATTCATCTTCGGTAAGATTACCGGTAAAATCAAGAATTCCAACGATGTTGTGCACTGCATGACGCTCGGCATGAAGGGCATGGGTGGTTATCTGGTGCTTGCATTCTTCGCATCACAGTTTATCGCCTACTTCTCCAAGACGAATATCGGTGTTATTATTTCTGTTACCGGTGCGAACTTCCTGAAGAGCATTGGCCTGACGGGAATCCCGTTGATCCTCCTCTTCATCCTGCTGAGTGCCTTCCTGAATCTCTTTATGGGATCCGCCTCCGCAAAGTGGGCCATTATGGCTCCGATCTTTGTCCCGATGCTGATGGCAATGAATATTCATCCGGCTCTGACTCAGGTGGCATACAGAGTTGGAGATTCCTCCACAAATATCATCACTCCGTTGATGAGTTACTTTGCAATGATTGTTGTCTTTATGCAGAAGTACGACAAGGACAAGGGGCTCGGCACACTGGTATCCACGATGATGCCTTACTCCATCGCATTCCTGGTTTTCTGGACCATCTTCATCGTGATCTGGATGCTGATCGGACTTCCGGTTGGACCGGGCGCTCCGCTCTACATCGCATAATTCCAGAAGGATAAGTACATTAAACATTAATGAAGGAGCAGGCCTGTGCCTGCTCCTTCATTATACTTTATCAAATTTTAAAATTGCCACATACAAATATTGCGAACAGAGTATTTCTTATCCGCAACTGTTTTTTACTCAAATATGTGTGGTGGGAGAGTAAGCTTCATCGCAGTATTTGCAGCGGTAGATTTCATTTTTTTCATCAGCAAGGTAGAAGATATGCGGAAGCTCCTGCTCGATCGAAGTGATGCAGCGCGGATTTCTGCACTTCAGTATATTTGTAATCTGATCCGGGCGGTCAAGTACACGCTTCTCCACTATGCGCTGATCACGTATGATGTTAACTGTAATTTTATGGTCGATATAGCCGAGAACATTCAGATCAATCTGATTGAGCACATCCCCCTCGATCTTAATGATGTCCTTCCGTCCCATCTTTTTGCTGTGTGCGTTCTTTATAATGGCAATCTGGCAATCCAACTTGTCAAGCTTAAGCTGATAGTAGATATCTAGACTCTTGCCCGCCTTAATATGATCCAGAACAATTCCTTCATTCAATCCACTGATATTCAGCATGGTTTTTTCACCCCCAGCAAAGTCATAATCAGTGCCATACGGACGTAGACACCATATTGTGCCTGACGAAAATATGCCGCTCGCGGATCATTGTCCACCTCAACCGCTATTTCATTGACACGCGGCAGCGGATGAAGCACATACATATCCTTCTTGGCCTGCTCCAGCTTTTTTTCTGTCAGTATATAGCTGTCTTTTAATCGGATATAGTCCTCCTCGTTGAAAAAACGTTCCTTCTGTACACGCGTCATGTATAAAATATCGAGCTGCGGAATTGCTTCGTCTAGGCGATCCACTTCCTCAAAGGGAATGTGATTGCCCTTCAGAACATCCTCGCGGATGTAGCCCGGCACACGGAGCTCCTGCGGTGAAATGAGAATGAGACGTATGCCCGGATAGCGAATCAGCGCATTGATGAGAGAGTGCACGGTTCTGCCGAATTTGAGATCGCCGCAGAGTCCCACAGTCATATCTCCCAGCCTTCCTGTGAGGCTTCGTATCGTCAAAAGATCTGTGAGTGTCTGCGTGGGGTGCTGATGCCCTCCGTCTCCGGCATTGATAATAGGAACTCCAGAAAACTGACTCGCCACGAGCGGTGCGCCTTCCTTTGGGTGACGCATGGCAATAATGTCAGCGTAGCAGGAGACGACGCGCACGGTATCTGCGACGCTCTCTCCCTTGACCGCGGAGCTTGCGTCAGCTGACTGAAAGCCGAGCACAGAACCGCCGAGATTCAGCATGGCAGCCTCAAAAGACAGGCGGGTGCGGGTGCTCGGCTCATAGAAGAGTGTTGCGAGTTTCTTTCCATTGCACACATGGGCATAGGCCTCTCTGTTCGCCTCGATATCCCGCGCGAGATCCAACAATGCATCGATCTCCAAGACAGACAGATCCAGCGGTTTCAACAGATGTCTCATAATATTTGGAAGTCCTCCCTCCGAAAATCAGATTAATGGACAGCTTTGCTTTTCTATAAACTATATATGAGCGCGGAATAAAAGTCTATCCAAAATATTTCGAAAAACTGACATCGGGCAGGTTCCGAGCTTTTCTTGAAGGAATTTCACGCCAATGTTATACTGACAAGGGCAAGGATATTACGTCCCGCAGATGGAAGTTCAGAAATACTTCCTATTGAGACGGCAGAAATAATCCACAACAAGAGCAGGAGGAGCGATGAAGCAGAATCTGGTTTCCTATCTCAGACAAAACAGCTATCCCGGCAGAGGTATTATACTTGGAAAGAGCGGGGACGGAGCATGTGTTGTTATGGCTTATTTTATTATGGGACGCAGTACAAATTCCAGAAATCGTATTTTCAGGAGAATGGATGGGGGAATACGGACTGAAGCCAATGACCCCTCACAGATGCAGGATCCCTCCCTGATTATCTATGCGCCTGTCCGTACGCTCGAACAGCAGACTATTGTGACAAACGGAGACCAGACCGACACAATTTATGAGGGACTCAAGGCGGGCAAAAGCTTTCAGGAGGCGCTTAGGACAAGAAAATTTGAACCGGATGCTCCAAACTTTACGCCCCGCATCTCAGGGCTGCTCACTCTTAGGGATGGAAATTTCGATTATACCCTCAGTATTTTAAAGAGCAATGCGGGTGATGCTTCCGAGTGCCTGCGCTTCTTCTATGAATATGATGCGCCGCAGCCGGGAGAGGGACATCTGATCCATACTTATGAGAGAGATGCCTCACCGCTCCCAAGCTTCTGCGGGGAGCCTGTCTCTGTGGCACTTACGGGAGAGATACACCAATTCTCCGGAGATCTCTGGAAAGCTCTGGATGAGCAAAACCGCATCTCACTCTTTGTGCGTTATCTTAACTTAAAGAGCGGCGCACATGAGACTGTCATCATCAACAAAAATCGCGGAGACGAGCAGCTGCACTACAGCTCCGCTCTAACTTCCGGAGAGGAGAAGAGATCATGAGCAAAGAGCTGTTGCTAAAATATGGCTGCAACCCAAATCAAAAGCCCTCCCGCATTTACATGGAAGAGGGGGAGCTCCCCGTAACTGTTCTGAACGGACACCCCGGCTATATTAATTTTCTGGATGCGCTGAATGGATGGCAGCTTGTCAGGGAACTGAAGGAGGCCACCGGTCTTCCCTCTGCCACCTCGTTTAAGCATGTGTCCCCTGCAGGAGCCGCCTGCGGAAGACCGCTCACCGAGGTGCTGAGAAGGATCTACTGGATCGAGGAGGGAGAAGAGCTCTCTCCACTCGCCTCTGCCTATGCGCGTGCGCGGGGAGCGGACAGAATGTCTAGCTTCGGAGATTTCATTGCGCTCTCTGATCTCTGTGATCTGGCAACTGCACTGCTCATAAAGCGAGAGGTTTCGGACGGGGTCATTGCACCGGGCTTTGTGCCTGAAGCGATGGAGATTCTGAAGAAAAAAAAGAACGGAAGCTATAATGTCATACAGATTGATCCGGAGTACCGACCGGCTCCGATCGAGCGAAAGCAGGTCTTTGGCGTGAGCTTTGAGCAGGGCCGGAATGAGCTTCCGATTACAGAAGAACTTCTTTCAAATATTGTGACAAAAGAGAAGCATATTCCGAAAACAGCCAGGACCGATCTTCTTATAGCTCTGATCACCTTGAAGTATACCCAGTCGAACTCCGTATGCTATGCACTGGATGGTCAGGCGATTGGCATCGGCGCTGGGCAGCAGTCCCGCGTCCACTGCACAAGACTTGCCGGAAGAAAAGCGGACAACTGGTATCTGCGTCAGGCTCCAAAGGTGCTCTCCCTGCCCTTTAGGAAAGATATCCGGCGCCCGGACAGGGACAATGCGATTGATGTCTACATAGGGGATGCACCGGAGGAGATTCTATCCTCAGGCAACTGGGAGCGCATATTCACGGAGCGCCCGGAGCCCTTTACTCCTGCGGAAAAGCACGCCTGGCTCTCCGGACTTCAGGGAGTGTCTCTCGGAAGCGATGCTTTCTTCCCCTTTGGAGACAATGTAGAGCGTGCCTGCAAGAGCGGAGTACACTATATCGCCCAGCCGGGCGGATCAGTCCGGGACGATCTAGTCATAGAGAGCTGCAATCAACACGGGATCGCGATGGCATTTACTGGAGCCCGCCTGTTTCACCACTGAAAGGAGTAGTTAAATGGCAATTTTAGTGACCGGCGGTGCCGGATTTATCGGAAGTCATACCTGCGTGGAGCTTTTAAATGCAGGCTATGAGGTTGTCGTCGCTGACAATCTCGTAAACTCCAGCAGAGAGTCTCTGAACCGTGTCATGGAGATCACCGGGAAACGGCTCAAATTTTATGAGTTGAATCTCCTTGACCGAAAAAAACTAGATCAGCTGTTTGTAAACGAGAAAATCGAAGCGGTTATCCATTTTGCAGGTCTCAAGGCAGTGGGAGAGTCCGTATATAAACCGCTGGAATACTACCACAACAACATTACCGGGACACTGGTGCTCTGTGACTGCATGCGGAAGCACGGCGTAAAAAATATCGTTTTTTCCTCCAGCGCCACAGTCTACGGAAATCCCGCCTTTGTCCCCATCACAGAGGACTGCCCAAAGGGAGAGGTCACAAATCCCTACGGCCGCACCAAATCCATGCTGGAGCAGATCCTCACAGATCTTCACACCGCAGATCCGGAGTGGAATGTGATGCTGCTCCGCTACTTTAACCCCATCGGTGCGCACAAATCCGGTCGCATGGGCGAGAATCCGAAGGGGATACCAAACAATCTTCTTCCCTATATCACACAGGTCGCGATCGGGAAGCTGGTCTGCCTGGGAGTCTTCGGAAACGATTATGACACCAAAGACGGAACCTGTATCCGCGACTACATTCATGTCGTGGATCTGGCTCTTGGACACCTGAAGGCTCTGGAAAAGATGGTGAAGGAACCGCCGATGGTGCGCATCTATAACCTCGGAACCGGTATTGGCTATTCCGTGCTTGATGTCATCAACGCCTTTGAAAAGGCCAATGAGTTGAAAATCAATTATGTGATCAAGGAGCGCCGCGCGGGCGATGTTCCCGCCTGCTATGCAGACCCCTCAAAGGCAGAGCGAGAACTGAACTGGAAAGCGGAGCGCGGTCTTGAAGAAATGTGCCGTGATTCCTGGCGCTGGCAAAAAAACAATCCAAACGGCTATGAGGACACAGAGATCACCATAAGAAAAAAGGGAGAGCTCACACAGTGATTCCCCGCTGTGCTTAAGGATGAAAGCGGGCACAGTAAAAATTACCTGAGGGTTGTTCTATAAAACCCTCAAGCTCAAGCTTTAACAGTGTGCTCATGACGCTGCCTGCAGGGAGCCCTGTCTTCTGGATAATATTCTCCAGAAAGCAGGGCTCCTCGCCCAGCATGTGAAAAATTCGTTTTTCTTCAGGAGAAAGTCCCGCAGAGCTGTGCTTTTTGGGAGGAAGTCTGCGACTTCTCTGAAGACCGATATAATCAAGGATATCGTTCGGCCCGCTTAGTATGGTCGCTCCGCTTTGTATGAGCGCATTGCAGCCCCGGCTCATTGGATCAGTGATGCGCCCCGGCACTGCAAACACCTCCTTGCCCTGATCCAGTGCATAGCCCACAGTGATCATGGAGCCAGAGCGAAAGCCCCGGGCCTCAATGACTGCGAGGACATCTCCCAGAGCCGAGATGATGCGGTTTCGATCGGGAAAATGCCAGGCCTTTGACGGGGAATCCGGTGGGAATTCACTGATCACTCCACCACATTGTCCCCCGCAGAGAGCAGTAAAAAGCTCATAATTCTCTCTGGGATAGCAGATATTGACACCACAGCCGAGCACGCCGTAGCTCCGCCCCCCGGCCTGCAGCGCCGCGCACTGAGCGGCCCCATCGATTCCATCTGCCAGACCACTGACGATACCCACACCCTTTTTGGCCAGTTCTCCGGAAATAAATTCCGCCATGCGTTTTCCGTAGTTTGTGGCATTCCTGCTGCCAATCACAGCGACTGCTGGGAGTGCAGCTTCCGGAAGAGTTCCACGAAAATAGAGCCAGCGCGGAGGATCCGGCATATGTGAGAGACGCTCCGGCCACAGCCTGTCCTCCGGCGTGAGAAAGCGTATTCCGGCAGCAGACAAACGCTCAAGCTGTGCATCGACAGCATGCTCCACAGAAGCCAGACTGCAGAAATGTCCTGCTGTGTCGAGCGCTTTCAAAAGCGCTGTAAGTGGTTCGTAATGAAACAGATCCTCGAGCATCAGTTTCCTTCCGGGAGCCGGAAAGTCTTTCAGTGCCCTGCGGTGACAATTCAGCGAGGCGGAGAGAAAGAGGATGAGTCGTTTTTCCATCCGTATGTATTCCGAACAAAAAGTTTCATTTTTTTCGTCAAGTGGATTCGTCAGCTCCATACCGGCCTCCTTCTCCTCCTGTTTTTTTCAAGCTGCAAAGGCGGCTGTATTTTATTGCTTTCGCCGGATCCGCCGCCCCAGTATTTCTCATCGAGAGAGCGGTAGGCGACAGCCTCACAGACATGACGGTGGCAGATATCGCTTTCACCGTCAAAATCCGCTGCCGTGCGCGCGACACGCAGTATCTTGTGCAGTCCGCGTACAGACATGGAACCGCGCTCATAGAGCTGCTGAAGCAGGCGATCATCCTCCTCTGAGAGAGGACAGAACTCCTGCAGCATGGCCGCAGACATCTCACTGTTGAAGCGAATTCCGCTGTGGACAAAGCGCCGCTCCTGCAATTCGCGCATGCGCTCCACCTCCAGACGCAGCTCTGCACTGCTCTGTTCCTTTCTTGTTTTCCGAAGTGCAGCATAGTCCACAGGACTGATCTCTACCGAAAGGTCGATTCTGTCCAGCAGAGGCTTGCTGATCTTTCCGATGTAAGAGCGCACGCTCTGCTCCCCGCAGCGGCAGCGGCTGCGATCCGGCCAGAAGCCGCACTTGCAGGGATTCATCGCACAGACCAGCTGAAAATTGGCGGGAAAGCTGAAGCTTCCGTACACTCTTGAGATATGAACACAGCGCTCCTCCAGAGGCTGCCGAAGTATCTCCAGCGCTTCCGTACGAAACTCCGGCAGCTCATCGAGAAACAGGACGCCGTTGGAGGCCAGCGATATCTCTCCGGGCCGTGGACGCGCGCCGCCTCCTGCGAGTGCCTGTGCGCTGATGCTGTGGTGTGGACTGCGAAAGGGACGTTTTCGTATGAGAGGCTCCTTTGGATCCAGAAGTCCCGAGATGCTGTAGATGCGGGATAGCTCCAGCCGCTCCTCCATGCTCATCTCAGGCATGATGGATGGGAGACGTGAGGCGACCATGCTCTTTCCGCTTCCGGCCGGACCGATGTAGAGAATATTATGCCTTCCTCCGGCAGCGAGAAGCGTGGCGCGCTTTACGAGCTCCTGACCGCAAAGCTCAGAAAAATCCGGCATTGTGTCAGCATGATCCGCGTTCTCTTCATAGACAGCCGGAGCTGGCAGCGGACTCTCCCCGCGAAGGAGTGATAGCAGTTCCCGGAGAGAGGAGACACCGTAGCAATCAATGCCGGCAATGATGCTGCCTTCTCTGAGATTCTCTTCCGGCAGAAAACAGCGCTTTAGGCATGCCTCCTTCGCTGCCGAGACCATGGAGATCACGCCGCGCACCGGAAGCAGCTCTCCGCCGAGGGACAGCTCTCCGGCAAAGAGAGAGTCTCGGAGCAGCGTATCGGGAATCAGCTCATAGGCCCGGAGAAGAGCGACTGCGACCGGAAGATCATAGGCGCAGCCCTCCTTCCGGAAATCAGCCGGAGACAGATTGACAGTGACGTGTTTCGGTTCCAGATAGATGCCGGAATTTGCAATCGCAGTGCGCACGCGGTCAACGGATTCTCTCACTGAGGCGGAGAGTGAGCCGATAAAGGTGATCTGTGGAAAGCCGCTCTCCACATCTGCCTCACAGCAGACCGGAAAGCCATCGGTTCCGCGAATGCCGGCGCCAAAAACTTTACTGAGCATCAGAAAAAAGCTCCTTTCAATTCAGAGAGGCGCGCAGGATCTTTTCTTCAATTCATTCTATTGGGATATATTTCGGAAAAACAAGAAAAGCAGAACAGCAGATTTCTGTGATTTTCATTATAACTGCGCTGTGCGGGCTTTTCAAGTGTTTGACTTGCTATTATCTTAGTTTTATAATACATTAGATTTGTATATCAGCCGATACGGAAGGATATGTAAATATGATCAGAAGTATGACCGGCTACGGGCGGTCAGAGAGCTCCAGCGAGCAGTACAGGCTGGTGGTGGAACTGAAGTCCGTAAACCACAGATATTTTGATTTAAATGTTCGTATGCCAAAGCTTTTTAACCGCTTCGAGGCATCGATACGTTCCGTTTTGAAGCGCTATATGGAGCGCGGCAAGGTGGATCTCTATATCAGCTATGAGAGCTATGCGGGAGAGCAGAGCGGCCTTCGCTACAACCGGGAGATTGCCGCTGCGTATTTAAAGCACTGCCGGGAGATTGCCGCAGATTTTTCTGTTCAGGACGATATCAAAGCTTCTACCATCGCTCACTTCCCCGATGTGCTTTCAGTGGGGGAGGAGACGATAGATGAGGAGCAACTCTGGGCTGCCCTTGAGCGGGGACTGAATGAAGCATGCACTGCCTTTGTCAGAGCACGGGAGGCAGAGGGGGAGAACCTGAAGACCGATATACTCGGGAAGCTCTCGGAAATGCGGGAGGCCCTCGCTGTGATTGAGGCGCGGGCTCCAAAGGTGCTGGCTGAATACCGTGAGACGCTCAGAGCAAAGGTATCCGAAGTGCTGTGCGACAGCTCAGTCGATGAAAACTGCATCGCGACAGAAGTCACCATTTATGCGGACAAAATCTGTGTGGATGAGGAGATGGTTCGGCTGCACAGCCACATAGATGCCACGGAGAAGGAGCTGAGACGCGGTGGCGCAGTGGGACGTAAGCTCGACTTTATTGCACAGGAGATGAACCGAGAGGCCAATACGACACTCAGCAAGTCCTCGGATCTCACAGTTTCGGACAGCGCCATCTATCTGAAGACGACAATAGAAAAGATACGTGAACAGGTTCAGAATATTGAGTAGAAACGAGATTGCACTATGACAAAGAGAAAAGGACTGCTTGTCGTCATCTCCGGTTTTTCCGGAGCCGGCAAGGGAACCCTGGTAAAAAAGCTTCTCTCAGAGCACGAGAACTATCAGTTATCTGTCTCAGCCACCACGAGAGCGCCCAGGCCGGGAGAAGTCGATGGCAAAGATTATTTTTTTGTGAGCAAATCCCGATTTGAGGAGATGATTATCAAGCAGGAGCTGATCGAGTACGCCTCCTACGTCGGAAATTACTACGGAACACCCAAGGCCTTTGTGAAGGAGGCCCTCGCGGCAGGAAGTGACGTACTGCTGGAAATTGAAATTCAGGGGGCTCTGAAGGTTCGTGAGCGCTTCCCGGAGGCCATACTGATCTTTGTGGCCCCCCCGGATGCGGAAACTCTGCGCAGCCGCCTTCTGGGGCGGGGAACAGAGACACCCGAGCAGGTTACGGCACGCTTAAGACGCGCCGCAGAGGAGAGTCAGTGGATGCCGGACTACGATTATCTGCTGATCAATGACGATCTGGAGCACGCCGCAGAGGAGCTGCATTTTATGATAGACAGTCAGCACAGCAGGATGAGCCAGAATCGCCGCTTTGCGGAGCGCATCCGTGATGATCTGAACAAGCACTTTCTTAAGGAGGACTTATAATGTTACATCCGTCTTATACTGAAATTATTGATGCTGTCAACAGCGACGTCGAGCCCGGCGAGCAGCCGGTTGTCCAGAGCCGCTATTCCATCGTGATTGCCACCTCGAAGCGGGCGCGGCAGCTGATCGCAGGTGAGGAGGCAAGCGTTCCCTCCTATGGGAAAAAACCGCTCTCCGTTGCGGTGGAGGAGCTCTACAAGGGACGCGTAAAGATCATGAATGACGAAGAGGTCTCCGATGATGCTGTCAATGAAGGAGACAGGGCGCCCGAATGAAGCTGTGTATGATTTCCCTCGGCTGTGATAAGAACCTGGTGGATTCAGAAATGATGCTGGGTTTTTTGAACCGGGGGACTGTTTCTATTACAGATGATGCGGAGAGCGCAGATATCATTATTGTCAATACCTGCTGCTTTATTCTTGATGCGAAGGATGAAAGCATTCAGACCATACTGGATGCCGCAAGGCTGAAACAGGAGGGGAAGCTTAAGCTTCTCATCATGTCCGGCTGCATGGCAGAGCGCTATAAGGATGAAATTATGCGGGAGATCCCGGAGATCGATGCTGTGGTCGGGACTTCCTCCTATGATAAGATCGGAGAGGTGATAGAGCGGGCGCTTACGGGAGAGAGGGTAGAGGAGTTTCAGGATCTGAACCGGCTTCCGGCCGTCTCTGAAAAGCGGCTTTTCTCCACCTTGCATGCCTATGCCTATCTGAAGATCGCGGAGGGCTGTGATAAACACTGCTCCTATTGCATTATTCCCTCTCTCAGGGGACATTTCCGCAGCTATCCTATGGAGACTCTGGTAGCACAGGCGGAGCAGATGGCTGCGGCAGGCGTGAAGGAGCTGATCCTTGTCGCCCAGGAGACCACGGTCTACGGACAGGATATTTATAAGAAAAAAAAGCTGCCCACACTGCTTAGAAAGCTATGTCGCATCAAAGGCATACGCTGGATACGCATACTTTACTGTTATCCAGAGGAAATTACGGATGAGCTGATCGCCTGTATGGCGAAGGAGAAAAAAATCTGCCGCTATCTGGATCTGCCGATTCAGCACGCAAGCGATCCCATCCTCCGCAGAATGGGGCGCCGAACAAGCCGACAGAACCTCCTGAATATCATAGAGAAGCTTCGCACTGCGATGCCGGACATCACCCTCCGAACCACGCTGATCAGCGGCTTCCCAGGAGAGACAGAGGAAGATCACCAGACTCTGATGGATTTTGTGTCCGAAGTGCGCTTTGACCGCCTCGGCGTATTTCCCTATTCAAGAGAAGAGGGCACTGCTGCAGCGAAATTTCCCGCACAGGTTCCTGCCCGCACAAAGAAAAAACGCCGCAACCAGCTCATGGCCCTTCAGCAGAAGATCTCAGCGGAGAAGCTTCAGATGCGGGTCGGAGAGTGCATGACAGCTCTGGTCGAGGGCTATCTTCCTGATGAAGGAGTCTACATCGGCCGCAGCTATATGGATGCACCGGACGTCGACGGCTACCTCTTTTTCAGCTCCGAACGGGAGCTGATATCCGGAGAGTTTGTGAGAGTTCGTATCACAGAGGCCTCAGAATATGATCTCAAAGGAGTAATGGTATGATCTGGAATCTTCCCAATAAGCTGACGATGACCCGTATGATACTCGTTCCCTTTTTCGCCGCGGCACTTCTGTGGCAGAACGGAGAGAACCATGCGCTGCGCATGCTCGCGCTGGTGCTCTTCCTGATTGCGAGCTACACAGATCATCTGGATGGGGCGATCGCAAGAAAGTATCAGCTCATCACCAATTTTGGGAAATTTATGGATCCGCTTGCGGATAAGCTTCTGGTATGTTCCGCACTGATCTGCATGGTACAGCTCCGGCAGCTCCCGGCCTGGGTGGTGATGATTGTTGTCGCGAGAGAATTTATCATTAGCGGCTTTCGCCTGGTAGCAGCGGAGCAGGGCACTGTGATCGCCGCCAGTATGTGGGGAAAGGCAAAAACGGTGAGTCAGATGGCCTGCATTGTGATGCTGATCATCGCTCCGCAGCAGCAGACACTTCAGCTTCTGACGCAGGCACTCATCGCCCTGATGACTGCGCTGACTCTTATCTCTCTGCTGGATTATCTTTTAAAAAATCGTCAGGTCTTAACAGAAAGGAACTGAACCCTCTATGGAAGAAAGCTTGCATCCCGTACCGGCATCTGATGTTCTGGAGCTCGCAGAAGCCTGCGTGAATCTTCTGCGCCAACAGGAGCTCACTGTCACAACTGCAGAATCCTGTACTGGTGGTCTGCTGTCCTCTCATCTGGTAGATGTTCCCGGCGTCTCGGAGGTGTTTCAGGAAGGCTACATCACCTATTCTAACAAGGCAAAGCGCCGTCTGATCAATGTCAGCAAGGCCACTCTTAAAAAATACGGAGCTGTCAGCCGCCAGACCGCACGGGAGATGGCAATCGGAGCTGTCTTCGCGGCGAACGCAGATATTTCTGTTTCTGTGACCGGCATTGCCGGACCGGACGGCGGAAGCGAGGAGAAGCCGGTGGGACTTGTGTTCATAGGCTGCTATATGAACGATCAGGTCACGGTGGAGGAGCATCGCTTCAGCGGAAAGAGGGCTGAAATACGCATGCAGGCCGTTTATGCCGCACTGCGTCTCCTGTATGCAACTCTTCGGGAGAATCTGGAATAGATCTGTCAATGTAAGTACATGGAGAGTGAATAGAAAATGCGCTGGTACCCACATCTCTACGCAGGAAGCTACGCCGCGCTGCATCGCGCCTCGATACTGAAGGGGATACGTGAGGGCAGAGCCATGCCTTCCGTCTATGTCATCACCAGATCGCTGAGCGGAGACGGGCTTCTGGATATTTATAAAAACAGTGAGCTTCAGAAGGCAGCTGTGCGTGGGCGTGATCCCATGGTTATTGGGATCGCGCTCAGCAGAAGCGAAGCCTTTGAGCTCGCGCGCTGCATCGTTCACGATCTGTACCGGGAAAAGGGAGGCTTTGATATAGATGCTTTCTGTGATCCTGACAATCATTAAAATCATCGTCCTGCTTCTGCTCCTGCTCATCGCCCTGCTGCTTGTTCTTTTGCTGTTGGTGCTCTTCGTCCCGCTGCGTTACCGCGGCTCTGGACGGTACCTTGATACGGCGGAGGGTAAGCTGGAGTTGAGCTGGCTGCTGCGGATGCTGCGCGTGCAGCTGGAATATCAGGAAGGGCTGAAGGGGAAGCTTTGTCTGCTTGGCCTCACACTGTGGCACACAGAATCAAAGCAGGAGAATACAACTCCGGAAGAGAGCGAAGCATCATCTGTAAATGCAGAGACAGCTCTCACAGAGGGAGAGTCTGACAGAGAGGCGGAATCATCTGCCCACGAAATTACAGACAGCATACCGGAAAAGACTGCGGAGGGAGAAGAAAAATTAAAATTTCCCCAGGCGGAATCCTTGCACTCAGACTACATCCAAAGTGAGAAGAAAGAAAAGCGCCGCAAAAAGCGAAAAAAAGAGGGCGAAAGGACTGCGCTGAAAACTCGGCTCAGTCAGCTTGCAGCAAAAAAGGATGCGATTTTCAATAAAGCAGACGCATACCGGAAACTGCTCCTGGATCCACACACCGGAAGGCTACTTGCGCTGCTGAAGAAAAAAGGTATGAGACTATTAAAGGAGTTCCTTCCGCGGCATCTGGAGGGAGATCTCCGCTTTGGCTTTGAAGATCCCTTTGTCACGGGACAGTGCTGCTCTGCAGCGGCGCTCCTTTATCCGCTCTATCAGGATAATCTTTGCATAACAGCTCTCTTTGACAGAAAGGAGCTGTCCGGAGCGCTCCGCTTTCGGGGACGCGTGCGGCTCATCGTGCCGCTACTCGCTGCGCTGCAGCTCTGGTTCAACCGGGATTTTAAATTTATTTACCACTGGTTCAAAAGAAAAGAAAGAATAGCTACGGAGGACAATCATGGCTGATAACAGATTTTCCGCACAGGCAGAGGCATTATTTAAGGGGATGGAGAATTTTATCTCGACAAAAACTGTGGTGGGAGAGCCAAGGAAGGTCGGGGACGCGATCATCATCCCCCTTGTGGATGTATCCTGCGGCATGGCTGCGGGCTCCTTCGCCGGAAATAACAAGGACAATGGTGCGGGCGGAATGAATACGAAGATGTCCCCCGCAGCTGTACTGATCATACAAAATGGAGCGACAAAGCTTGTCACAGTCAAGAATCAGGATGCGCTCTCCCGCGTGATTGACATGGTCCCGGGCGTCATCAACCGCTTCAGCGCAGACAGTAGAATTTCTCCGGAGGCCCGGAAAGCGGCAGAGGAGCTTGCAAAAACAGAGCAGGAGTGAAGACAGAGAGCCTCATTGATTTCAAGCGAAGCTCTGAATATCAATGGGGCTCTTAAATAACAGACTTGATTTTTTGACTGTTTCCCGACAGGGTTCACAGACGAAAGAAGAGGCCGCTCTGCGCTCTGCGCAAAACCGCCTCCTCACAGGACTCTGTGCACGAATTAAGCTCTCTCAACCTTGCCGCTGCGAAGGCAGGAAGTGCAAACATACATCTTATGTACGCCGCTCTCCGTTTTGACCTTGACAGACTTAACGTTGGCCTTCCAAATGTGATTGCTTCTTCTATGAGAATGGCTCACATTATTGCCGAAGTGAGCAGCCTTTTCACAAATAGCACACTTTGCCATGATTAACACCTCCTATCTCATCGCTGGATTCTGCTTTCTCAAAATCCATAACATCGGTATTCTATCAGAAGCAGAATGCTTTTGCAAGTGTTTATTATTCAAGCTTTTATTTTTTCCTGAAATAAGGTATACTTTTTTCAGTAAAGTCTATGGTTCCACATATACTTACTCAGCTGTGCGAGCCAGGAAAGGACAGTTATGGTCAAAGGACGATTGGACAATGAAATGGGACAGATCGAGGTGAAGCCCGAGGTCATCGCCTCCTACGCCGGATCTGTAGCAGTAGAGTGCTTTGGAATTGTCGGTATGGCTTCCGTCAATATGAAAGATGGTCTGGTACGCCTTCTGAAGCGTGAAAATTTCAGCAAGGGCATTCAGGTGGCTGTCACTCCCGACAATGAGCTGCGCATCGCGTTCCATCTCATCGTTGCCTACGGTGTGAATATCAATGCGGTCGCAGACAACCTCGTGGAGCACGTCAAGTACAAGGTCGAAGCTTTTTCCGGCATGAAAATCGAAAAAATTAAAATTTACGTAGAAGGTGTCAGATCGATAGACTGACACGGGAGGAGTTGTTTTGGAAATTCACCATCTGAATGCTGCTCTGATTCAAAAGGGCTTCCTCGCCGGGGCCGCAGAACTGGACTCAAAGAAGGAATGGATCAATGAGCTGAATGTTTTTCCGGTTCCGGACGGCGATACCGGCACAAACATGACACTGACAATTATGACCGCAGCAAAGGAGGTTGCTGCCATGGAGGAGCCGGATCTTCCGGCACTCTGCAAGGCGATTTCCTCCGGCACTCTGCGTGGCGCCCGCGGAAATTCAGGCGTTATTCTGTCACAGCTGCTGCGCGGCTTTACAAAGGAGATCGAGTCTGCCCCCAACGGCGAAATCAGTATACCGCTGTTTGCGGCAGCACTGGTACGCGCATCAGAAACAGCCTATAAAGCTGTCATGAAGCCGAAGGAGGGAACCATACTCACAGTGGCTCGCGCCATGAGCGAGAAGGGCAGTGAGCTCGCAGCAGAGAGCACAGAACTGCTTCCCTTTATAGAAGCTGTCATCTCTGCCGGGGACGAGGCTCTCGAAAAAACTCCTGAGCTGCTTCCGGTCTTAAAGCAGGCCGGGGTTGTGGACTCCGGCGGGCAGGGCCTTATGACAGTTGTAAAGGGCGCGTTTCAGGGACTCATCGGCAAGAAGCCAGAATTCGACTTCCACGCGCCTCAACAGAGTTCCTCCGGTACTGCTCCCCGCAGCATCGACACTTCTGAGCTGGATACGGCAGATATCAGGTTTGGTTACTGCACAGAATTCATCGTGAATCTTGAAAAGGCTATTTCTCCCGATCAGGAACAGGAATTTAAGAGCTTTCTTGAGTCCATCGGAGATTCCATCGTCTGTGTTTCCTCTGACGAACTGATTAAAGTTCATGTGCACACAAACGATCCCGGCCTCGCAATTCAAAAGGGACTGAGCTATGGCCCGCTCTCCCGCATGAAGATAGACAACATGAGGGAGGAACACAATGAGCGGCTCATAAAAAATGCGTCTCAGATTGCTGCTGCGGAAAAAGCGAAGGCAGAAGCTCCACAAAACACAGAGAAGAAAAAATATGGCTTTATCAGTGTCTCTGTCGGAGAGGGGCTTGACAGCATTTTTTCGGATATCGGTGTGGATCTGATCATTTCCGGCGGTCAGACTATGAATCCCAGCACGGAGGATATCCTGAACGCGCTGGAGAAGGTGAATGCGGAGACGGTCTTTGTGCTTCCAAACAATAAAAACATTATTCTTGCGGCGGAGCAGGCGCGCGATCTGACAGAAGATAAGCAGGTGATCGTCGTCCCCACAAAGAATATCCCGCAGGGAATCACCGCTCTCATCAGCTTCATGCCGGATAACAGCGCGGAGGAGAATCTGAGCGCCATGACAGAAGCCTGTGCCCAGCTGAAGAGTGCGGAGATCACCTATGCTGTGCGCAACACCATGATCGACGGCTTTGAAATCCACGAGGGGGATTTCATGGCGATCGGTGACAGCGGAATGCTTGAGGTCAACAAAGAACTGCGCAGCACGGTATTCTCCGCGATAGAAAAAATGGCGGAGGACGATGCTGAGCTGATTACGCTGTACTATGGCTCCGAAGTACAGCGTGAGGATGCAGAGGAACTCGCGGAGGCAGTTGCTGCGCGCTTCCCGGATGCTGAGCTTGAGCTGAATTACGGCGGTCAGCCGGTATATTACTACTTCGTTTCCGTGGAATAAGACTTTTAAAATTTTCAGCCAGTGGGCGGAGAGCAGCATCTCCGCCCACTGCTTCGTTCTCATACAGGAAATTGCTCCGGATTCCCATATGAGAAGGTTTGTGGCAGATGCACTTTCTTAAAGCTTCATAGCAGAGAAGCCGAGCTCTGCTTGCGGATCTTTTACGGAGTTCATCATTATATATCAGAGAGAGGAGCTGTGTATGCAGCATCACAGTACAGGGACAGAAGAGAAGAGCTGCGCTGCGTGCAGCGTGACTGTCTTAAAGGGCGTCGGCCCAAAGACTGAGGCCGCCATGGCGCGTCTCGGAATACGCACGCTCTCCCAGCTGATACGGCATTACCCTTTTCGCTTTGATTTTTATCCGGCAGTACAGGAGATTGCCGCCCTAGAGGAGGGACAGGCGGCTGTGCTTGCGACTCCTGTATCACAGCTCTCCGTGATACGAAAAGGGCGCTTTGTCATGACTCAGGGAAAACTTGCGGATGAGAGCGGAAGCGTTTCCGTGCGCTGGTTTAATATGCCTTACTTAAAAAAGACCATACTGCCCGGCAGACAGTGCGTATTCTGCGGGAAACTCGTGCAGAAAGGAAAGAATCTTCTCATGGAGCAGCCCTCTGTCTTTTCTCCGGAGGAATATGAACAGCTGAAGGAGCGTCCGCTGCCGGTTTACTCTCTCACGGAGGGGCTCACAAACCGTGCGCTGACGCAGGCAATTGCCTCTGCTCTCGCTCTCGTACCGCCGCAGAGCGACTGGCTTCCGGATGCTGTTCGCGAGAAATATGCGCTGATGGAGGAGGACAGGGCCATACGTGAGATCCATGCCCCCCGCGATATGGAGCAGTTCGAGCATGCCCGGAAACGGATTGCCTTCAATGAGTTCTACTCATTTTTGCATATGGTACGGGAGATGAAGCTCCGCTCCGCCGGGATACGCTCTGTATTCTGCATGCAGACAGAGGCGCCGCTGAAAGAGTACGCCGCCTTTCTGCCCTTTGATCTCACAGAGGCTCAGCAGCGCGTCGTGAGTGAATGTGCGAAGGACCTTGCTTCCGGCTGCGTCATGAACCGCCTGATCCAGGGGGACGTCGGCTCAGGCAAGACAGCCGTCGCCGCAGCGATGCTGTACACTGCATTTCGAAATGGCTGGCAGAGTGCGATCATGGTTCCCACAGAGGTTCTGGCAAGACAGCATGTGAAAACACTTCACACTCTCTTTGCAGCCGCGGGAAAAAAGCCCTCCATTCTGCTTCTCACCGGTTCTCTCAGTGCGGGAGAGAAGCATGCAGCGCAGGAGGCCATACGGACACATCAGGCAGATATCATCATTGGTACACATGCCCTCATACAGGAAAGCGTAGATTTTCACAGTCTCTCCCTGGTCATCACAGACGAGCAGCACCGCTTCGGTGTGCGGCAGAGAGAGCAGCTTGCAGCCAAGGGATCACATCCACACATGCTTGTTATGAGTGCAACGCCAATCCCGCGCACTCTGGCCGTGATACTCTACGGGGATCTGGATATCTCCACAATCGACACGCGCCCCGCCGGAAGACTACCGGTCAAAAATGCGCTCATCACAAGACGTGACCGCCCGAAGGCCTTCCTGCACATCAAAAGAGAGCTTGCAGAGGGACATCAGGCCTATATCATCTGTCCGCTTGTGGAGGAGAGTGAGCTCTGTGACGCGGAAAATGTTCTGGACTACAGCAGGAAGCTCTCTGTGCTCTTTCAAGGAATCGGCAGAATCGGGTGCCTTCACGGGCGCATGAAGGAGAGCGAAAAGACTGCGATTATGGAGGCCTTCGCGGAGCGCAAGATACAGATACTGGTCGCCACTACGGTCGTGGAGGTCGGGGTTGATGTCCCAAATGCCACTGTAATGATGATCGAAAATGCGGAGCGCTTCGGCCTCGCATCTCTCCATCAGCTTCGCGGACGCGTGGGGCGCGGAGAGAGTCAGTCCTACTGTATTTTTGTGCAGGGCAGGCAGTCTGCGCGCGCAAAAAAGCGTCTGGAAATTCTGGGTCAGTCGAACGATGGCTTCGAAATCGCCGCAGCAGATCTGAAGCTGCGTGGCCCGGGAGAGCTCTTCGGCGCAGAGCAGAGCGGAGAGTTGACATTCAGTCTCGGCGACATTTATAATGACTACTTGATACTTCAGACTGCACAGGAAGTGCTGGAGCAATATGCGCTTCCCTTCGGAGTGAACAAAGCATTTCAGCGAGAAGTGATTCTTTAAATGAAACAGGAAAACAGACAGGCATGGAAAATAAATTAAATCAGGAGGACTCCGAAAAAGAGTTCTTTATAGAAGAGCTCGACGATCTGGGGGAGGAAGAAAGCGTTTCTCCTGCGGATGAGAGCGAGTGTTCAGAGTCAGACACAGCTGCAGAAGCAGCCTCGTCTCCGGATGCTGACGTGAGGGATGACAGGAAAGAAGCTGTGACAGAAAGCACAGCTTTAGAGACGGCTGTCGTCGCAGATTCAGAGACGCTCACAGAGGAGGAACTCACAGACGGAGACCGCTCGCAGGAGCATCGACATCATCCGCTTCGCCGCATTGCGGCAGTATCAGCGGCAGCGGCAGTGCTCGCTGTCGCAGTGTATACGCTGAAGGCGCAGTCCTATCACAGTGTCTTCTTTCCCCGGAGCAGCATCAATGGAATTGATGTCTCCGGCCGGAGCGCGCGGGAGGCGGAGCAGCTTCTGAATGAGCAGGTGAAAAACTATGAGCTGCGTATTCTTGCGAGAGAGACGGAGCCCGTCGCAATTCACGGCGAAGAGATAGGGCTTCGCTGTATTTTTGATGACAGTTTCGACAGACTGATTGCGGCGCAGTCGCCGATGCAGTGGGGGCTGAAGCTGGCCCAGGCAACGGACTATCAGATAGATACTATCACAGCGATCGATGAGACACTGTTCGATGAGACCCTGCGTGCACTTCCCTTTCTTGACAGTTCACGCTTTCTGTACCCGATTGACGCCGGGATATCCTACAGCGCGGGCGGCTATAGCATAAGCCCGGAGCAGGAAGGGACCGCGCTGGACATACCAGCGACAAAAAAGGCCATAGGGAATGCGGTTGCATCCCTGACCCCGGAACTAAAGCTGGAGGACGCCGGGGTCTATGAGGAACCAAGGCTTCATGCCGGAGATGCCTCTGTCATTGCTGCCTGTGAGAATATGAACCGCTACGCCGGCGCGGAGATCAATTACAGCGACAAGGGAATAAGCCTAAGTGGCAGCACCATCAAAAACTGGCTCTCTCTGGATGCAGATGGAAATGCCGTCATCGATGAGACCGCGCTCACAGCCTTTGTGCACAGCCTGGCAGAGCAATACGACAGCTACAATAAGCCCCGACCCTTTAAGACCAGCTGGGGAGCAACCATCACCATTCAGAACGGGAGTTATGGCTGGCAGATGGATCAGGCCGCAGAAAGCGCATGGCTTAAATCCGCAATAGAGAACGGAGAGAGAGTCCAGCGGACTCCGGAATTTTCAAAAAAAGCCGCCTCTCACGGAGCTGCAGACTTCGGAGACAGCTATATTGAGGTGAATCTCACCGCACAGCATCTCTATTATTATAAAAATGGAAAACAGCTGCTCTCGACAGATTTGGTTTCCGGTAATGTCTCAAGAGGGACAGTCACACATACTGGCATCTATCAAATCAACTACAAACAGCGAAATGCAACGCTCCGCGGAGCAAATTATGCGACTCCCGTCAGTTACTGGATGCCCTTTCACAACGGGGAGGGACTTCATGACGCAGGCTGGAGAAGTAGCTTTGGCGGTTCTATTTACAAAACCGGAGGTTCCCACGGCTGTCTGAATCTCCCGCCGGGCGCAGCAAAGCAGCTTTTTGAGACGGTCAGCACCGGTACCCCTGTCATTATCTACACACTTGCCGGCACGGAGAGCAAGGGCAGCGGTACACAGCCTGCTGCGACAAAAGAGAGCAGTGCGGCGGAGAGCAGCGCAGCGGAGAGCAGCGCAGCTCCGACAGAAACCGCTCCCCAGGCCAACCGGCCAACCGGGCAGCGCGGTCCCGGAGATGTAATCCGGGAATCCCAGGAGGCGGAGAGAAGAAATGAATCCAATCAGACGCCGGACAGCAACCGCGCAACCGTTGCCCCCATTCCCGCGGCGGAAGAGGACAGAGGGCCCGGCACAGTCACTGAAAACAGTTATACTGCGGGTCCGGGAACTGTTCAGCCGGCTCCCGCCAGGCCGGAAGCCTCCGCAGCTGAAGCCGGCCCCGGTCTCTGAAAGGAGCACTTATGAGAGTAATAGCAGGAAGCGCCAGAAGGCTGCTGCTTAAGACCTTACCTGGAGAGGATACGCGCCCCACAACAGACCGCATCAAGGAGACGCTCTTCAATATCCTGCAGAGCTGCATTCCGGGCTGTCGTTTTCTGGATCTCTTTGCAGGCAGCGGCGGCATAGCAATTGAAGCTCTGTCCCGCGGTGCCTCTCACGCCACCATCGTTGAGAAGAACCCGAAGGCCGCAAAAATCATACAGGAAAATTTGGAGCACACGCGGCTCAAAGAAGCGGCAGAGCTCATCACGGGAGACGCAGTTGCAGCAGTGCAGCGACTCTCTGGGGGGACTGCTGCAGCTTATGACATCATTTTCCTTGACCCGCCCTATGGATTGGGACTTGAGGACCGCGTGCTTGAGGCTCTGATTCGCAGCCCGCTGATCAATGCGGGCAGTCTCATCATCATTGAGATGAAGGCAGAGGCCGATATTGCGCATTTTGAAGAAATTGGCTATAAAATTATCAGGAGCAAGGAATATAAGACCAACAAACACATATTCCTCGGAAAGGCGTAAATCCAATGACAACGGCAGTTTACCCCGGCAGCTTTGATCCCGTGACGAATGGACATCTGGACATCATCTGCCGCGCTTCAAAAATGTTTGACCGCCTTATTATTGCGGTGCTGAATAACAACGCAAAAACTCCGTTGTTCAGTACCGAGGAACGTGTTACAATGTTACGTGAGATCACAGCGCACATCTCCAATATTGAGGTGGAGAGCTTTGATGGGCTGTCAATCAAGTATTGCCATGAGAGAAATGCACAGTTTATGGTGCGCGGGCTGCGTGCAGTCACGGATTTTGAGTACGAGCTTCAGATTGCCCAGACCAATCGTGTGATTGCACCGGATATTGACACGATATTTCTGACCACCAACCTGAAATATTCCTACTTGAGCTCCAGTATTGTAAAAGAAATAGCAACCTACAACGGCGATATCTCCGCGTTTGTCGATCAGCGGGTCGCCGAGAGAATCCAGCAAAAAATCGGGGAGAAGCACAGACGCAATGAATAGAATAGAACAGATCATCGGAGAGATTGAAGAATACATCGAGGACTGCAAGCCCTCCACCTTTTCAAGCACCAAGATCATTGTGCAGAAGGAGGAGCTCAGCGAAAAGCTTGTGGAGCTCCGGATGTCCATTCCGGATGAGGTGCGCCAGTGCCAGAAGATCATCAGCAACCAGGCTGCGATTATGACAGATGCAAAGACAAAGGCGGAAGCCATGGTTGCAGAGGCGAATAAGATGACTTCTCAGCTTGTCGATGAGCATGAGATTATGCAGCGCGCCTATGCGACTGCAAACAAGCTTGTGGAGGACGCCAGAGCGCAGGCGCAGAGCATTGTTGAGAATGCAACTTACGAGGCAAATGGCATAAAGCTTGGCTCCATCCGCTACACAGACGATATGCTGAAGAGTCTGCAGACCATCATCAGCCATACGGTCACGGAGTCCCAGTCAAGATTTGAGAACCTTCAGGCCTCCCTGAAATCCAGCTACGATATCGTCTCCTCCAACCGGCAGGAGCTCGCACAGGGCATGGCGGCACAGGGTAACGGTCCGGAGCTTCCCTCTCAGAATTAAAGCTGTGCTCATAAAGTCAGAGCTGAAAGAAGAGTTTGCCGACGTGCAAACTCTTTTTATCTCATATTACGAAAACGATCATTTCAAAGTTTGTTTTTAGGAGGAAAGGTGCAGATATCCAGATTACCCGAGGAATTTTTAGAGGAGATGCAGGCGCTTCTTGGCGAGGAATACAGCGCATATCTTGCTTCCCTTGAGGAACGTCCCATGTCCGGTCTCCGCATGAACAGCCTGAAGGCAGATGCCGGCTTCGCACGCTCCCGCCTTAAGCTTTCCGATCCGGTTCCATGGACAGAGAACGGGTTTTACCTGACGGAGGAGAGCCGTTTCACAAAGCATCCCTACTACTACGCAGGACTCTACTATATTCAGGAACCCTCTGCCATGTCCAGCGCTGCGCTGCTCGGTACAAGAGAGGGGGAGCGCGTTTTGGATCTCTGCGCGGCGCCCGGAGGTAAGACCACACAGATCGGTGCGGATCTGAACGGCCGTGGGGTGCTGGTGTCCAATGATCTGAGTGCGTCCCGGGCAAAGGCACTGCTGAAAAATGTCGAGCTCGCGGGAATCGGAAATGTCCTGATTTGCTGTGAGGATTCTGCAAAGCTGGCAGCGGAGTATCCGCTCTACTTTGACCGCATACTTGTGGATGCCCCGTGCTCCGGAGAGGGAATGTTCCGAAAGCATCCTGCAGTCATACGCGCCTGGGTGGAGCATGGAAAGGATTTTTATTGTCCGACTCAGAAGCTTCTTCTGAATGATGCTGCCAGGATGCTGAAACCGGGAGGAACGCTTCTGTACTCCACCTGCACCTATAATCGCAGGGAGGACGAGGATCAGATCGAGATGTTTCTCTCCACTCATCCGGACTTTACGCTGGATCCAATTCCGCTGCGGCCCGGCTTCACAAACTCCTGGATCCTTCCCGGCTGTGTGCGTCTGTTTCCGCATCACGCGAGGGCGGAGGGACACTTCGTCGCAAGACTGAAGAAACAGCCAGCTGTCTCCGGAGATGACGGACGCTATAGCACAAAATGGCAGCGCCCTCTGAAAAAAGGAGAGCTCGGTGATGCTGCGCTTTTCTTTCAGAAGCTCAGGCGGGAGATTGATCTGTCCCGTATCCTCGTGCAGGGAGAGTATGTGCTTCTGATCCCGGAAGCTGCACAGCTCCATGCCGGCCTTCGTTACTTAAGAACGGGTCTTCTTCTGGGACAGCTGAAAAACGGACGCTTCCATCCCTCGCAGGCCCTGGCCATGAATCTCAGAAAAGAGGAGTGGACAGATCCCATTGATCTCTCTGCGGACAGCCCGGAGGTCACACGATATCTGAAGGGCGAGACCATTGAGGCATCTGAGGCGGGACAGGGCTACCGCCTGCTGTGTGCGGACGGCTTTCCGCTCGGTTTTGTGAAGCAGGACCGCATGCGCCTCAAAAACATGTATCTGCCCGGATGGAGAATGCAGTGATGAAGGAGCTTCGTGCAGATAAACTGCTCACCGCAGCCGGATACGGGAGCAGGACAGAGGTCAAAAAACTGATAAGAGCAGGGCGTCTTCTGAAGAACGGAACTGCTTTGCAGCGTCCGGAGGAGAAGCTTGACCCGGAGCGGGACGTCCTGACTCTGGACGGGCGCCCCTTTCAATATAAGAGCCATGAGTACTGGGTTCTGAACAAACCTGCCGGTATTCTGAGCGCCACAGAGGACAGACACCGGGAAACAGTCATCTCTTATATGGGTCTCACCCGAAAGAATATGGCTCCCTGCGGGCGACTGGATCTCGACACGGAAGGACTGCTGCTTGTGACAGATGACGGCGCTCTGGTGCACCGCCTTCTCGCGCCGGGAAAGCAGGTCGACAAAGAGTATGAGGTATATTACAGCGGCACGCTTCCCGCAGATGCCACAGAGCATTTTGCATCCGGCATAGAGCTGGAGGACGGAACGCTCTGCAGGCCCGCTCTGCTGTCAGGAACAGAAAATCCGGCGAGACTTACCATCCAGGAAGGAAAATTCCATCAGGTGAAACGTATGTTTCAGGCGCTCGGATGTACCGTGACAAAGCTCAAGCGCCTTCGTATGGGCCCGCTAAGTCTCAGCGGCCTGAAGCTAACCCCCGGTACTTACCGGCAACTCACGGAGAAGGAGCTTCGGCTGCTGAAGGATTTTGAAGCAGGTAGAACAGCAAAAGCACCCGCAGAAAAGATGTCCGGTCCTGGAACGGAGCTGCCGCGCCCGGAGGATTATGCCGCCTGCATTTTCGATCTCGATGGCACCCTCGTTGACTCCATGTGGATGTGGCATGAGCTTGATCAGAACTACCTCGCGCGCTTCGGCATCGAATATCCAGAGGATCTGCAGTTAAAGATAGCCGGAATGAGCTTTCCCGAGGTCGCAGACTACTTCAAGGGGCGCTTTCAGCTTCCGGACGATGTTCAGACGATGATGCGAGACTGGGAGGAGATGGCGGTTTTATTCTATCGCAGCAAGGTTCCGCCAAAGCCCGGCGCTGTGGAATTTCTGCGTGCGCTTCGCACACAGAAAAAGCGCATTGCCATTGCCACCAGCAACGCGATGCGCATGGTGAATGCAGTGCTGGAAAGCCTTGAAATACGGGATTATTTTGAAATTATTGTGACTGCTTCCGAGGTAAATGCCGGCAAGCCGAAGCCGGACATTTATCTTGAGGCTGCACGCCGCCTTAACCTGAGCCCGGCGCACTGTCTGGTCTTTGAGGATATACCGGAGGGCATACTTGCCGGAAAGCGGGCGGGCATGACGGTCTGTGCGGTACGCGACAGCTTCTCCGAGGCTATGGAGGAGGAGAAGCGGACACTTTCTGATTACATGATTACAGACTACAGGGAGCTGCTATGAAGATTGCACTGATCAGCGGAGCCTCCTCCGGCATGGGACGCGAGCTCGCAATACAGATTGCGTACCGCTTTCCCTCCATTGAGGAGATATGGATAAATGCCAGAAGAGAAGAGCGTCTCAGGAGTCTTGAGAGAGAATTTCCCGGGCGCATCCGTGTCTTTCCGGGAGATCTCTTAGATCCGGAGACCATACCGAAACTGACAAAAGCGCTCATAAAAGCACAGGCGACGGTGTGCATACTCGGAAACGCCGCCGGCTTCGGCAAGCTGGGCCGCGCAGGAGAGATAAGCCCTGCCGACCTCCAGGGTATGATCACATTGAACTGCACTGCACTCACACAGCTGACAGAAGCTGTGCTGCCCTTTATGAAAAAAAAGAGCCGCATCATTCACTTTGCCTCTGCCGCTGCCTTTCTTCCTCAACCGGGCTTTGCAGTCTACGCGGCGACAAAATCCTATGTGCTGTCCTATAGCCTCGCCCTGAGAAGAGAGCTCGCTGACCGCGGAATCGCAGTGACTGCAGTCTGTCCCGGACCCGTGGACACAGAATTTTTCTCTATTGCGGAGGAACATGCCCCTGCTCCTGCCTACAAGCGCTTTTTCATGACAAAAACGGAGCGCGTTGTCTCAAAAGCGCTCTTTGATGCCTTCTCCTCCCCCTCAGGCAAAGCAGTATCCGTTCCCGGTGCGGCGATGAAGGCCGTGCGGATTTTTACAAAGCTGCTCCCCTGGGAGCTCTGTCTTCACTTTTACGACTGATATATAAGAGAGGAAAAAGCAGTGAAGGAATTTCGAATTGGCCCGAATGAAGCGGGGCAGCGACTGGATAAATTTCTGGGGAAATATCTGCGCAGCGCTTCAACGGGCTTTCTCTATAAAATGCTGCGGAAAAAGAATATCACGGTCAATGACAGAAAACAGAGTGGTGCGGAGAAGCTTTCAGAGGGAGATATTGTCCGCTTCTGGTTCTCCGATGAGAGCTTTGCGAAGCTCCAGGGCAGCGTAGAAGCGAGGCGTGCGTGCGTGCTGCCCCCTGTTTCCTCTGACTTCCGCCGGAACATACTCTATGAGGACGAAGGAATACTGATTCTTGACAAGCCCGCAGGCATGCTCTCACAGAAAGCTGCTGCCGGAGACATCTCCGCAAATGAGCTGCTGCTCGCCTACCTGATGGAGCAGGGAAGCGTCACGGAAGAGAGTCTCAGGAGCTTTCGCCCCGCGATTGCAAACCGGCTGGACAGAAATACCAGTGGCCTGCTCCTCGCCGGGAAGACGCTACCGGCCCTGCAGACTCTCTCCGCCTGTCTGAGAGAGAGAAGCGTAGAGAAATATTACCTGGCCTGTGTCAAAGGACGGATGAGGAAGGCACAGGAAGTCCGTGCTTTTCTGAGTAAGAACAGCGCGACAAATCAGGCCACAGTGCGTAGCGTTCCGGAAGGCCCGGAGGACAGAGCCATACGCACTGCCTTCGTTCCGCTTGCAGAAGCAGAGGACTGCACCCTGCTTCTCATACATCTCATTACGGGGCGCACCCATCAGATCCGCGCGCAGCTCTCTGCCCTCGGACACCCGCTGCTGGGAGACCCGAAGTACGGAGACACTGCCCTGAACCGCCGCATTGCCGCAGAGCACGGCATACGAAGACAGCTGCTGCACGCCTACATCCTCCGCTTTCCGCGCTGCGCGGGCGTGCTCGCTGGACTCAGCGGGAAGACGCTGCGAAGCCCCTGGCCTGAGGATTTTAAGTCCGTCTTTCCAGAGACAGAGTTTCATCTGAAGGAGGTAACGCTTGGGAACCTGGAAAACAAGAGGGCTCCGGGGCTCCGGTCTCGAGGAGCTTCTGAATCTCTCAAATGAAATATACCGGAACAGCCATATTGCTCTGATTCAGAAGATTCCGACTCCGATCACGCCCATGGAGATCGACCGGAGCTCGAGACACATCACCCTCGCCTACTTTGATAAACAGAGTACTGTCGACTACATCGGCGTCGTGCAGAGCATTCCGGTCTGCTTTGATGCGAAGGAGTGCGCATCGGACTGCTTTCCGCTCGCCAACATTCACGCACATCAGATGCAGTTCATGAAGGAGTTCGAGGAGCAGCGCGGCATTGCCTTTCTGATCATCAGCTTCACAAAGCGGGACGAGCTCTACTTTCTGCCGTATCGCTCCCTCATGCGCTACTGGAGGCGCATGGAGGCGGGAGGAAGGAAGAGCTTTACCTACGATGAAATGGACAGGCGCTTCCCGATCCGGCGAAGCAGAGAGGTCCCCGCACACTATCTTGAGCAGCTGGAGGCCTATCTTGAGCTTTCAGAGGAGCTGGAGCAGCCGGACGAGCTTCCCGCTGATTGACAGAGAAATACATACAGGAGTCACAGAGAAGAAAGCAGGACTATGCAGAAATTAGCTTTGGATGATGAACTGCTCCTACAAATTGAGCAGCCCGCCCGCTACATCGGCGGTGAGATCAATATGGTAAAAAAAGACCCGGATCAGGTCGCAGTGCGCTTCGCCATGTGTTTTCCGGATGTCTACGAGATCGGCATGAGCCATCTCGGCATACAGATACTTTACAGCATGTTCAACCGGCGGGAGGATGTCTACTGTGAGCGTGTCTTTTCTCCGTGGACAGATCTGGACCGTCTCATGCGGGAGAGACATATCCCCCTCTTCACGCTGGAGAGTCAGCGTCCTGTGCGGGAGTGTGACTTTCTGGGAATCACACTTCAGTACGAGATGTGCTACACGAACATTCTTCAGGTACTGGAGCTCTCCGGCATTCCCCTGCACGCAGAGGAGAGAACAGAAGCGGATCCTGTCGTCATCGGCGGCGGCCCCTGCACCTACAATCCGGAACCAATTGCAGATTTCTTTGACCTTTTCTATATGGGAGAGGGCGAGGTATCCTATTTTCAGCTGATTGATCTCTACATCCGCTTCAAAAATGAGGGCAGAAGCCGCATAGAGTTTCTGAGAGCGGCCGCCTCCGTTCCGGGCATCTATGTACCCCGCTTCTATCAGCCGGAGTATCACGAGGACGGAACCCTCCGCGCCTTTACGCCGCTCTGTCCCGAGGCTCCCGCTACAGTCGCGAGGCAGGTGGTCTCTCAGATGGACGAGGCGGCCTTTATTGATGACCCTCTGGTTCCGTTCATCCGCGTGACGCAGGACCGCACGGTCGTCGAGCTGATGCGCGGCTGCATCCGCGGCTGCCGCTTCTGTCAGGCGGGCAATGTCTACCGCCCGCAGCGGGAACACTCCGTCGAATATCTGAAGCGTTATGCCGAAAAGCTCCTGAAAATCACGGGAAATGCTGAAATATCCCTGAGCTCCCTGAGCTCCAGCGACTACTCCGGCCTTCGGGAATTTCTCGAATACCTCATTCAATACACAAAGGAGCGGAAGATCAACATTTCCCTCCCCTCCCTGCGCATTGACGCCTTTTCTCTGGATGTCATGAGCAAGATTCAGGATGTGAAGAAGAGCTCTCTGACCTTTGCGCCGGAGGCCGGAACCCAGCGGCTTCGCGATGTGATCAACAAGGGGCTCTCGGAGGAGGATATCATGCTGGGAGCGCTCAGCGCCTTCCGCGGGGGCTGGACCAAGGTGAAATTTTACTTTATGCTGGGTCTTCCGACCGAGACAGAGGCGGACAGAAAGGGGATTCCCGAGCTCTGCGAGCGCGTCGCAGATATGTTTTATGAAGAGATTCCAAAGTCTGAGCGCGGTGGAAGAGTACAGATCTCCGCAAGCTCCTCCTTCTTTGTTCCGAAGCCCTTCACCCCTTTTCAGTGGGCCTCCATGTGCAGAAAGGAAGAATATCTCGACCGGGCGCGCGTTGTGAAGGAGCACTTCCGGGAACAGAAGAACTGGAAGAGTCTCCGCTATCAGTATCACGACGCGAGCACGACCATACTGGAGGGCGTCTTTGCCCGCGGCGACAGAAGAGTTGCAAGGGTCATAGAGCTCGCCTACAGAAGAGGAGCCCTTTACGACTCCTGGACGGAGTATTTTGACAGTGAGCTCTGGATGGACTGCTTCCGCGCGTGTGGTGTGGATCCCGAATTTTATACGCTGCGCGAGCGGAAGCTGACAGAGCTTTTTCCCTGGGACTTCATCGACTGTGGTGTGAGCAAGGCCTTCCTCACGCGGGAGTGGCTCACGGCGCTCGAGGGAAAAGTAACGCCCAACTGCCGCGAGCACTGCGCGGGCTGCGGCGCTATGCGCTATCACGGAGGTGTATGCTATGAAGGTAAGGATTAAATTCTCAAAGCAGGGAAATCTGCGCTTTGTGGGTCATCTCGATATCATGCGCTACTTTCAGAAGGCAAACCGCAGAGCGGAGCTTCCGATTGCCTATTCCGAGGGCTACTCGCCGCATCAGATCATGTCCTTTGCTGCTCCGCTCGGCATGGGGCTGGAAGGACTCGCTGAGTATTTTGATATCCGTCTCACGGATGAGGCGGATGGGCAGCTGAGTTCGGACGAGGCGGTGCGGCGCCTGAATGCACAGATGGCGGAGGGCATGGAAATTCTGAGTTTTCTCCGCATCCCGGATGACACCAAAAACTGCATGTCAACAGTTCATGCGGCAGATTACCGCGTGCATTTTCTGCCCGACAAGGGAGCACCGGATCCTCTCTTTCAGGGGGCTCTCCCGACTTCAGAGACTGAGGAGATGGCGGCGCTCCACTGGCCCCTGCTCTCTGCCGGAGCACAGCAGAGCCTCTCCCGTGCCTGCGCAAGTCTCCTGCAGCAGGAAACAATTCCGATTGTGAAAAAGGGAAAGAACGGCAGAGAGCGGGAGCTCGACATCCGTCCCATGATCTTTCAGCTCCATGCAGAGGCGGACGGTCTTTTTATGCGCATCGCACAGGGAAGCGAAGCCAATCTGAAGCCGGAGTTTCTCCTGAATGCACTGTTTCAGACCGCGGAAGGCAGCATCTTCGCAGCACACAGGAATCGCGTGGTGCGCACTGAGCTCTATGATGACGATATGAACACATTGGAGTCCTATGGAGAACGCATTGAATAAACTGATCATCTGCGCCTTTCGGGGCGGAATTCTGAGCAGCCTCTCAGCAGAGGGAAGGATCACCCTCCTGAACTACGAGCGGGAAGGAAGCTCCCTCGTCGGGAATATCTACCTCGCCCGGGTTCAGAATATTTTGAAAAACCTGGATGCGGCTTTTCTGGATATCGGAGAGAGGCAGCCGGCGTACCTGAGCTTTGGCCGGGAGAAGACTCTGCACCACGCGGACGGCACAGTGCAGAACAGCCTGAAGGCGGGAGATGAGATTCTGGTCAAGATAAAGAAGGATGCGCACAAGACAAAGGGCCCGCTGGCGGGCTCCGAGTTCCCGGAGCTTAAGGAAGAGGAGCTGCTGCAAAAGGCTGTTTTCTCAAAGGCGCCCACACTGTTGAGGCGCACATTGCCCTTCTTTGCACAGCTGGCAGAGACCACTCCGCTCCCCGACGAGATCATCACGGACATTCCTGTGGTCTATGCCGCGCTGACAGGAGAGGAACCCCGGCTCCCGAAACTCTATCAGGAGAAGCTTCCAGCGCGCTTCCGGCGCGAAAGCCCTCCCGTACTGAGCCTCAGCTCCTCTGTCCCGGTCCGCTTTTATGCGGACGAAGCACTTCCGCTGACAGCCCTCTGGTCTCTTGAGACTGCGCTGAAGGAGGCGACAGAGCGCAGGGTATGGCTGAAGAGCGGCGGAACACTCATCATTGACCCTGTCGAAGCTATGACCGTAATCGACGTCAACACCGGAAAGAATATACAGGGAAATGACCGGCAGGAGACCATACGAAAGACCGATCTCGAGGCGGCAGACGAGGTGATGCGTCAGCTCAGGCTGCGCAATCTCTCCGGTATCATACTGGTGGACTTCATCGATCTCAGACGCCGGGAGGACCGGGCGGCTCTGATGGACAGACTGCATGCCCTGGCGTTGCTAGATCCGGTCAAAACGCAGATCGTCGACATCACCCGCCTTCACCTGGTCGAGATCACGAGACAGAAGAGCGGGCAAACTCTCGCGGAGCAGCTGAGAGCAGCGGACAGATGACAGCAGCAGGCGCATCTTCCCACCCACATTAATTTTTCATGTGGACGGGATTTGCTTTTGGGGTGAAACTGTGACCTCAGCTGTAATTCTGCAGATGAAAATCACTTGACATATAATTGTCTTTCCCTTATATTTATTGAGTATGCCGCACAACGGGGCTGTAAGTTTCGCACAGTTCGTGCGAACGCCACAGTTGGCGAGTAATGATAAAAGGAGGTACCAGTATGTACGCGATTATTGCTACCGGCGGGAAGCAGTATAGGGTATCAGAGGGCGATATCATTAAGGTTGAGAAACTCGGAGTGGAAGCAGGCCAGACAGTTACATTTGATCAGGTTCTCGCTGTAAACAACGGTGAGCTTGCCATCGGAACCCCGACTGTATCCGGAGCCAGCGTTTCCGCAACTGTTCTCAGAGAGGCGAAAGACAGAAAAGTCATCGTCTACAAGTACAAGGCAAAGCTTGGCTATCACAAGAAGAACGGTCACAGACAGCTCTATACTCAGGTTAAGATCGACAAGATCAATGCCTGAGCACTATGATCGAAATACAGCTTTTTAAAGATGCGCAGGGCAGGACTTACGGTTTTCGCTCGGAGGGGCACGCGGACTATGATGATTTCGGAAGAGATATTGTCTGCGCTGCAGTTTCCGTGCTGGAACTGAATCTTGCAAATTCTACCTCTCAATTTACTTCTGCGCTTTTTTCCTGTCAGGTCAATGAGAAAAACGGTACCTTTGAGTATCGGCTCGCTGATGTGGAAGACAAAGAGGCCGGACTTCTCCTCTCATCCTGTCTGCTCGGACTGGAGAGCATAGGGAAGGAGTACGGAAGTAACTACTTAACGATTAGAGATCAGGAGGTGTAATGATGTTGTTCACAATGAACCTTCAGCTGCATGCTCATAAGAAAGGTGTAGGCTCCACCAAGAACGGCCGTGACTCCGAGTCTAAGCGCCTTGGCGCGAAGAGAGCGGACGGTCAGTTTGTTCTTGCCGGAAATATCCTTTACAGACAGCGCGGCACACATATTCATCCGGGAACCAATGTCGGCAGAGGCTCCGATGATACCCTGTTTGCAAAGGCAGACGGTATCGTCAGATTTGAGAGATGGGGCAAGTACCGCAAGAAGGTTTCTGTCTATCCGAAGGCAGAGCTTGCTGCAGAAGCGGCAGAGTGATGAATATCTTCGGCTTTCAGCCGAATAAATAAGCAGAGAGCCGGGCTTCATACTGTACAGTATGAAGCCCGTTTCATACTTACATTCAGAAACATTCAGAAAGAGAGAGTTATGTTTACAGACAGCGCAAAAATCTTTATTCAGTCCGGAAAGGGCGGAGATGGTCATGTCAGCTTCCGCAGAGAGCTCTTTGTGCCCGCCGGAGGTCCTGACGGCGGAGACGGCGGAAAGGGCGGAGATGTTATCTTTGAAATCTATGATGGCCTGAATACCCTGACAGATTTCCGCCATGTGCGAAAATATATTGCCGAGAGCGGTCAGCCCGGCGGAAAAAAGCGCTGTCACGGCGCAGATGGCAGGGATTTGATTGTCCGTGTTCCTGAGGGCACCGTCATCCGGGACGATGAGAGCGGTAAAATCATTGCCGATATGTCCGGTGAAAATCGCCGCATGGTGATTCTGCGCGGCGGAAAGGGCGGAATCGGCAATATGCACTTCGCAACTGCCACCATGCAGGCGCCAAATTATGCAAAGCCCGGTCAGCCTGCCAGAGGCCTTTTTGTGCGTCTGGAGCTGAAGGTCATCGCAGATGTCGGACTGGTTGGTTTTCCGAATGTCGGAAAGTCCACCCTTCTGAGCCGCGTATCCAATGCACGGCCGGAGATTGCCAATTACCACTTTACGACTCTGACACCACACCTTGGCGTGGTAGATCTTGATGAGGGTGAGGGCTTTGTAATGGCCGATCTCCCCGGTCTGATCGAGGGAGCCTCCAGGGGAATCGGTCTCGGATACAATTTTCTGAAGCACGTGGAACGGACCAAGGTCCTGGTTCATGTGGTCGATGCCGCCTCTGTCGAGGGCAGGGATCCCGTAGAAGACGTGCGAAAGATCCAGGAAGAGCTGGAAAAATATGAGGCACAGCTCCTCAATAAGCCACAGATCATCGCAGCAAATAAAATTGACAGCATCGTTTTAGAGGAAGGCGCAGAGGACCCGATCGAAAAGCTGCGCCGCGCTTTCGAACCGGAGATTCCTGTCTATCCGATATCGGGCGTGACCGGAGCCGGGATCAAAGAGCTGAAGTATGCGATTTTCTCTGTTCTGAAAACAATGAACCGGGAGGTCACTGTATTTGAGCCGGAGATGGAAATCGATTACGCAGTAGACTCCAATCTTCCCTATACAGTCGTCAAAGAAGCGGCGCATGTCTACGTCGTTGAGGGACCGCGCATCGAAAAAATGCTCGGTTACACCAATCTCTCTTCAGAAAAAGGCTTTGATTTCTTCCAGAAATTTCTGAAGGAAAGCGGAGTGCTCAGAGATCTTGAGGACGCCGGAATTGAAGAGGGCGACACTGTCCGCATGTACGGACATGCATTTGATTATTACAGATAAGGAGTGCCATGACAAGCAAACAACGTGCATACCTGAAGGGGATAGCAATGACAACAGAGCCCATTCTGCAGATTGGAAAATCCACTCTGACTCCTGAGCTCACACAGGCGGCCGTAGAGGCCTTCCATACGCACGAACTGATCAAGATCTCCGTGCTTCAGAACTGCATTGCCGATCCGAAGGAGATGGCACAGGTTCTGGCAGAGCGCACGCACAGTGAAGTCGTGCAGGTGATCGGAAAAAAAATTGTGCTCTACAAACAGGCCAAGGAAGAGAAGGACCGTAAAATCATACTCCCCTCACGCTGATACGGAGGAAGAAATGCGGAAGATCGCGATACTCGGTGGAACCTTTAACCCCATTCACAACGGACATCTGAAACTTGCAGAAAACGCATGGCGGCAGTTTGCGCTTGATGCCTGCTGGTTCATGCCTGCGCCGACGCCCCCGCACAAGGACAGCCACATGATCACTTCCTATGCGGATCGACTCGCCATGGTGCGGGCAGCGCTAGAACCCTTCCCCTGCTTCGAGGCCTCTGATTTTGAGGCGCAGCGCAGCGGAAAGTCCTATACCAGCGACACGCTCAGGGAACTGGCTGCCCGTTACCCGGAAATCTCTTTTTCCTTTGTGCTGGGGGCAGACTCCTTCTATGAGATCGAGAGCTGGCACTGTCCGGAGCTTATTTTAAAGTACGCCGGCCTCATTGTGGCAGACAGAGATTACAGCAAAAATCATGAGTCTCTCTCCGCGCACGCAGAGCATCTCCGCGCACGCTACCATGCCCGCATTGATTTTATTCATGCGGAAGAGGTTGATATCTCCTCTGAGCACATACGCCGCCTCTTTGCCTCCGGACGAGGCGGAGCAGAGCGTCTGATTCCGTCTGCAGTCTACGACTATATCCGTGCGCACCATCTGTATGGGCAGTAGGGATCTTTTCTCTTTTATACGGGAACAAAACAAGATGAACAGAGATGAACTGAACAGAATAAGAGAGCTGCTCTACCAGAGCCTGAGCTCCTCAAGATATCAGCACAGCCTCGGTGTCGCCTATACCGCCGCCTGCCTCGCAATGCGCTACGGCGCAGACCCGGAACCGGCGGAGCTCGCGGGCCTTCTGCACGACTGCGCCAAAGAATACAGGGAGGAGGAGCTGCTCAGGATCGGAACGCAGTGTAATATTATATTCTCTGCCGCCGAGCTCGCCGCTCCTCAGGTGCTACATGCGATCATCGGCCCCTGTATCGCGGAGCAAAAATATCATATCAGCTCTCCGGAAATATTGTCTGCAATACGCTGGCACACCACCGGAAAAGAGAATATGTCCCTGCTCGAAAAAATCATATTTACAGCAGACTATATCGAGCCAAACCGGGATCACGCCCCTAATCTCTCTGAGATGCGGGCTCTGGCCTTTCAGGATCTCACGCAGTGCGTATTTCGAATCACTGAGGATACCCTTCGCTTTCTGAAAACACGGAACACAGCAGCAGATCCCATGACACAGCGTTGCTATTTGTGGTTAAAGGAGAATGGAAATTATGACAACACAGGAAATCGTTAAGACTGCAGTCAAAATTATGGAGGATAAGAAGGGCAGCGAGATCAAGGTAATTGATATCTCCAAGGTCTCTGTTATCGCAGATTATTTCATCCTTGTCAGCGGCAGCAACCGCAATCAGACCCAGGCCATCGCAGATGAGATCGAGATGCAGCTCGGAAGAGAGGGGATAGAGGCAAAGCAGAAGGAAGGCTACAGCAGTGGAACCTGGATTCTTCTTGATTACCGCGATGTCGTCATTCATATCTTTAACAGCGAGGATCGCAGATTCTATAATCTTGAGAGAATATGGACCGACGGAACCATCGTTGAGGAACCGGAGAGGCTTTAATTTTTTTTACACAATAGCATTACACATACGGTCAGAAGATAAGCGCACGCCTTCCGCGTGCGCTTATCTATATTATTTACATTTTCTCCTGATTATTGTACTCAGTGGCGAAAATAATCAAGGCGAATCAGCCCCACCACCTTGCCAAGAACAGCGACCTGTTCAACCAAAATTGGCTCCATGCTGTCATTCTCCGGCTGAAGGCGATAGTAGCCCTTCTCCTTATAAAAGCGCTTTACAGTGGCGCCATCCTCCACCATGGCAACAACGATCTCTCCATTTGCTGCTGTGTTCTGACGCGCAACAATCACCGTGTCTCCATCAAATATTCCCACGTTTATCATCGAATCCCCGCGCACCTTCAGCATAAAGGTTTCGCTGTTAGGCAGATAATCTGTCGGAATCGGAAAATAATCCAGAATATTCTGTTCTGCGAGTATGGGCTCACCGGCAGCCACCTGTCCGAGAATGGGAATATTTGCCAATTCTCTCCGTGTCAGATTAAAATTGTCGTCCACGACCTCTATGGTGCGCGGTTTCGTGGGATCCTTTCGAATATAACCGTTCTTTTCAAGACTCTCCAGATGTGCATGCACAGAAGAAGTAGAGCGCAGATGCACCGCGTCGCATATTTCGCGCACCGCAGGCGGATAGCCCTTGCTCAGTATCGTATCTTTTATATAATTCAGAATTTCCTGCTGTTTTTCTGTAATTTTTCCCTGAGACACAGACGCCTCCATCTTTCCCTGAAATCCGATTGAATGACTGTTATTTTTATTATAATAGCACAAAGACATCTTTTATACAAACCTTTGTTCGATTTTTGGATATAACGCCAAACGTTTGTTCTATTTTCTATTGACAAACATATGTTCGCATATTATGATAGCAACAGAACAAACGTTCTTTTTTAAAAACCCAAAATCATCAGAAACAGCATACAAGAGAGGATTTCCATGAAGATGAAAAGATCACACACCGCATATGTCTTCAGAAGACTGATCATGACCGCTTTATTTCTGACGCTGGTCATTCTTTTCTTTGAACATTCCGCCATTCCGGTACAGGCTGAAGGAAGAGAATCCTTTTCTGCACAGCTTCACTATTCCAGTATTAAGCTCTGTGCAGGAGATACCCTGGAGACAGTGGCCGCCAACTACAATACAGGAGATAATCTGAGTGATATGGAGTATATTCAGGAGCTGAGAGAAATCAATCAATTAAACGGAGATAAATTGTATCCCGGCTGTTATCTCACTGTTCTGAAATGAACACCTGTACGGAAGAGGAGAGGAGAGGTACAAATCAGCTCTCCCTCAGCTTTACCTTATTCCTGGCACTGCGCCTTCTATCCTCCTGAAGCGCGGCATAATGTTTTCTCGTTGTATTAACATCTGTATGCCCCAGCACATCTGCAACAAGATAAATATCTCCGGTCTCATGATACAGATTGGTGCCGTAAGTACTTCGCAGCTTATGCGGCGTGATCCTTTTCAGCGGTGCCGCAGTGCACGCGTATTTTTTTACCATATTTTCAACACTTCTGACATTCATTCTTTTGTTCTGAAGGGAGAGAAAGAGCGCATCCTCCGATCCGGCAGATGGCTCCAGAAGCTCTCGCTCCTCAAGATAATTCAAAAGCGCCTCTTCGACCTCATCTCCAAAGTACACCACCTGTTCCTTGCCGCCCTTTCGGTGTACACGAATTCCATCATTTTTAAAATCAATATCATTCAGATTGAGCCCCACACATTCCGACACCCGGATTCCGGTTCCCAGAAGTAGCGTAATCAGTGCAAGATCTCTCAATTTGGTTCTCTCATGATAAATGCGCTGACGCTCTGTGAGTTTTTCACCTGACTCCACCTGATCCAGCAGAAGCGCCACCTCATCAATATCCAGACGTATAATTTCGTGTTCATGAATGCGGGGCATAATGACACGCGCAGCAGGATTATTGTCCAGCATTTCCTTTTGATAGAGATATTTATAAAAGCTCTTGAGCGAACATACTTTTCTCTTAATTCCCGTCTCGCGGTTCAGAACACCTTCTCCGGAGTCCTCCGGACGAAATTTCAGATATTCCATATATTCCTCAAGATCCGTTGCTGTGAGAGCATTCAATGAACTCAAAGGTATATTACGAATTGCACCGCATCTGCGTATTTCCGGATTCTCATCCATCAGATACTGAAAAAAGATTCTCAGATCATAGGCATAAGCAATTCTGGTACGGGACTGGGTGCGCGGCTCAATGCCGCGAAAGTAGGTTCGACAATAATCTGGAAGTTCTGTAAGCAAATCCCGTAAACGCTGTATATTATCCTGATCTATTTTTTCGCTGTAGGAGAGTTTTCTGGATGCCATATCGGAATGACCTTTCTGGAGTATATAGAATCGTTATGACTATTCGTTAAACAAGTGTTTCGCGAATAGTTATATCCAGCTCTATACTACTACTCCGCTGATGCTTTTGCAAGATCAAAGTGCAAAGCCCAGCTCACGCATAAGCTTCGGAACAGTTGTCATCTCTTTCATCCTTCCCACATTACTGCCGGCAAAGAACAATCCCTCGTCCACATTGCCCTTGACAGCTTCAATCAATGCGTGCGTAATACAGTAGGGAACCTGTGCGGGATTACAGCTCTTGATACAGCGGGAACAGTGCCTTGGCTGTATTCTTCCTTCTGTGCTAAGCTTCTGAAGCAGAGGTGATAAAACAGCTCTTCCCGGCATTCCAACCGGGCTGTGAATTACCCGGACGTCCTCTGCACTTGCACGCAGCAGAACGTTCTTATACTCATAAGAAGCATCGCATTCTTCTGTCGCAATGAAGCGGGTAGCCATCTGAACGCCTGACGCACCGCGCTCCATCACCCGCTCTATATCCTTTCTGTCCCATATTCCTCCGGCACAGAATACAGGGATTTCTCTGCCTACGCGCTCAGCAAACGGCTTCACAACCTGCAGAAGCTCTTCCAGCAGCTCTGTTATTCCCGGAAGCTGCGGGGAAGAGAGCTCTTCCTCCCGAAATCCGAGATGCCCCCCTGCCTTTGGTCCCTCCAGCACAATAAAATCTGGAATACGACGATATCGCTTCTGCCACGATCTGAGTATCAGTGAGGCAGCTCTTCCGCTCGATACAATTGGAGCAATGAGAGCATGCCCATCAGGAACATATTCTGGAAGCTGAAGAGGCAGTCCTGCTCCGGCAATCACGGCATCTATCCCCGCTTCGACCGCTGTACGCACTGCGGAAGCAAATTGCTGGGTTGCTACCATCGCGTTGACAGCAACCAGCCCCTTTCCGCCGGATATCTCCTTGGCGTCGGCAATCTCCCGCTTCAATGCTCTCAGGTTTGCTTCCTCTGGACAACGGAAGAAATCCTTTTCCCGATAGCCACAGTCAGCCGTGCTGATGCACCCCATACCGCCGTTTGCTGCCACACTGCCTGCCAGACGCTCAAGAGATACTCCTACTCCCATGCCGCCCTGAATCAGGGGAATACTCAGCTCTTTTCCCATGACAGTTAATACCTGAGCTTTTTTCATTTGTTCTCCTTATTCTGTTTCATATTTGTAATCATATTAAGTGTATCAGATGATTCCCGTTTGATTTTAAATCATCTACACCATATTATGCTTTATATGAAAATGTGTCAAATAGTATTTAAAACTATTTTAGCGTGAGGTATTCAAATACAGATTAAACAGCAAAAAAGAGCAGTCCGTATTCTGACTGCTCTCTCCAGTAATCTTATATATTAAAGTCCGATTCCCGGACCGATCTGCGGTTCATCTGTCTCTGCAGCTGCGCTTCCGGCCTTATCCGGATGCACTTTCTCATCAGGCGACTCTGCATCTGTCTCCTGTATTCCGCTGTGATTGTCAGTTGGTGCAGCTGCTCCCGACCGACTCATCGCAGAGTCTTCATCAAATGGAGAAATTTCTGCAGTGCTTTCAATAATCTCCTCTGAGCTCTCCTCCGAAAAAACCTCTGCTTCTGTGCTTGAATCTGTCTCCGGAGTCTCTATTGCCTCCTCTGAAGCCGCCGCTGTCTCTGAAGCCTTAGTATATTTCACTCCGACACCGCCGCTTCCGCGCTCATCGGTCGAAATACTTGCTTTTTTGCCCTTTCCTCTCATACCGGTCTTATCAATGATATACTGACTGACCTCCTGTACAGAAGCACTCGCTCTGTAATTTTCATCTGCAAAAAGAAACTGATGCAGCGCAATCACATTGCTTTCCAACGTCACCGGAATGACGCAGTCCTTCTTTTCCACCCAGGCAGTATCCTTTTCAAAGGGAAAGCCCGCGGTCTCTGTGAGATGGTATTTCTTGATATTTTTAGCATAGACCAGAAGATCATCAATCGTCAGACTGGTTCTTGTCTCGGGGATGACAGAGGTGACAAGCTCCATGCGTTTTTTTACATCTGCTGCGCGCGCCTTATCAAGAAGCAGAGAAACCACCTTGCGCTGACGCTCGGTCCGATTATAATCTGTATCCATCAGCCGCAGCCTTGCGTAAGCTACAGCCTGTACACCATCCAGATGATTCTGACCGGCGTGCTCCAGCTGCACAGAGCCAATACCAGTCGCATTTACGGTTTCTGTAATGAAAGAATTAATGTACTTAAATTCCGGTTCGGTGATCTCAAGATCAACTCCGCCCATAATATTGATGGCATCAATCACTGCCTTCCAGTTGAAGGTAATATAATCATCCGGGGAGATATCCAGATTATACTTCATGGTCCAGAGTGCCTGCTCAGGTCCGCCCTTAAAATAAGCTTCATTGAACTTATGGTGCTTCCCCTTCTGATTGATCTGTACAAAGGTATCACGATAGATCGAGCAAATTTTTATACCTCCGGTCGCCTTATTCAGGGAAACCAGCATATTGACATCCGAGAGCGCCCCTTCCTTCAGGTTTCCGTCGCGGGAATCAACCCCAAAAACAGCAACTGTATAATAGCCGCTCTCGTGTGTATTTCCCCCCAGAAAGAGACTTTTGGCTCCCCAAAGCAATAAAAATACAATTGCGGAGAGAAAAACATTCCGGACAAGGTGCTTTTTATGCTGCCTGCTTTTCGCCTCGGTCCGGGAACGCCTCGTCTGACGAGGGGAGCCCCTTCCGCTGCGTCTGTTGTTTATCTGCTCGCCCTCATTTCGCTTTCCTGTGGTCTGGGATACAGCTGCTCCCCTTCTTCTGCGGCCTTGCTCTGGCTCCTCCTCTGAAAAGCGCTCCAGCTCCCTTTCTCGCGCCTCCTGGCGCAGTCTTCTGAGACGCTCCAGATCCCTCAGATACTTTTGCTTTTTCTCCCGCTCAATTGGATCCTCCGGCAGTGTATCCTGTTTTAAATTTATATCAAAAAAATCACGCCCGTCGGATGCCATCCAAAGTCTCCTTACGCCTTACTGCTTCTGTATGTTCTTTCTCTCTCCGCAAAATCCAGTATCATATCCACAGCTCCCTCATAACCGAGCTTACTGCTGTTCAGGCAGAGATCATAGCTTCTGGAATCTCCCCAGCGCTTATTGGAATAATAATTGTAATAGCTGGATCTGCGCTTATCGGTTTTCAGCATGATCTCCCGCGCCTTGTCTTGAGAGACATTCTGTGCTGTCCTGATACTCTCAATTTTATCTGCTTCATCTGCACTGATAAAAACACTGATCATTCCGGGGACACCCTGCAACGCATAATCTGCACAGCGTCCGACAATCACGCAGGACTCATTCTTCGCGATGTTTCTAATCGTATCAAACTGCGCCAGGAAAATCTTCTGATTAATGGGCATATCAACATAGGGCGAGGACGAATATCCAAGAGAATAGGTGTCCATCACCAGAGAGTAAAGAAAACTGTTGGTAGGCTTCTCATCATTGCTCTCCAGAAGCTCACGGCACAGACCGCTCTCCTTTGCCGCACGATCCAGGAGCTCCTTATCATAGCACTTCACACCCAGCCTCTCGGCCAGCATTTTCCCGATTTTGCGTCCGCCGCTTCCGGTCTGACGTCCGAGCGTCACAATTAATTTTTCTGCCATGTGATACCTCCTGTATACAGTATTTATATAAAAATGAAAGCCGGCTTGCGTCTCACTTCGTGCGACTTTTTATACCTTTGACTGATTACGCGTTGCTGCGCACTGCGCGCTTCCGCAACGCTGCCACATTGCGCACTCTCATGAGACTTGCGTCTCACTTCGTGCTCCATGTGGGCGCGTCCCAAGTACTTTCACCCACTTGCAAGCAAGCTTGCGTGGGCTCAGTACTTTTGACGCTGTAATCATATTATACCATTCCCGGAAAAAAAGGTAAACTAGCGCGCCAGTCTCCTGAGCAGTGCCTCAAAATACGCCGGCAGCGGCGCCGTAAACTCCATATAATCTCCACTTTTGGGATGCCGGAAGCCCAGTACCATGGCGTGAAGTGCCTGCCCTTCCAGCTGATAGGGATTTTTCGATGAACCATATACCGTATCTCCAAGCAGAGGGTGCCCGATAGACGCCATGTGCACACGGATCTGATGTGTTCTTCCGGTTTCCAGCACACATTCGATATAGCTGCTGTTCTGAAAGCGCTGTAGTACCCGGTAGTGCGTCACTGCGCGCCGCCCCCCCGGTACACCTGCCTTCATGCGCTTACGCTCCTTTGGATCCCGTGCAATCGGCGCGTTGATTTGTCCCTCATCTGACTTCAGCACTCCCTGCACAATCGCCCTGTATCTCCGCGTAACAGAATGCTCCTTGAGCTGCGCGGCAAGCCAGTTATGCGCCATGTCGTTCTTACAGGCAATGAGTACGCCCGTTGTATCTCTGTCGATGCGGTGTACAATGCCGGGACGCAGTACACCGTTAATTCCGGAGAGATTCTCTCTGCAGTGATACATCAGCGCATTTACAAGCGTCCCGCTGCTGTGTCCGGCCGCGGGATGTACAACCATCCCCTTTGGTTTATTGACTACAATGACATCCTCATCCTCATAGAGTATGTCAAGCGGAATATCCTCTGCCAGAATTTCTGCCTGCTCAGGTTCCGGGACAGCGACAAAAATCTGCTCTCCTTCCTGCAGCTTCCGATTTCCTCTGACAGGCTTATCCGCAGCATTCAGGAATGAAGCTTTTATTGTAACCGCCCCCCCTTCAATGAGCTTCTGAACATGTGAGCGTGTCATCGGAGATAAAAGAGCAGTCAGGACGAGATCCAATCTCCTGCCTGCCTGCTCTTCCGTTACGACAAATTTTCTGTCCATTAAGACCTCTTGTTTTTTAGAAAATCCAGATCATCATCCTTATAGTAAAACAGAATCAGCAGCATCAGTGCTGCAGTCGCACAGCTGACAAAAATATCTGCCACATTAAACACCGGAAAATCAATCGGGACAAAGTAAATAAAATCTACAACTGATTTTCTCATCACCCGATCAATCAGATTTCCGATCGCTCCGGCTGCAATAAAGGACGCGACCAGCAACAGCGGGTCGTATTTCTTCTCCGCCGGAAACCTGCAGACCACATATAAAATCAACGCTCCGACAACTGCAGTAATCACATAAAAGAATCCCATGTGTCCTTCCAATATACCGAAGGCCGCTCCGGTGTTTTCAATTCTAAGCAGTTCCAGTACACCCGGAATCAACGGGTGCGGCTCATGCAGCGCAAGGTGAGTAAGAGCCAGCCGTTTTGTGAACTGATCCGCCCAGACCGCAAAAATAATAATTCCGATAAAAACAGAAAAATGCCGCAGCTTTCCGCTATTTCTTTTTTCTTTCGCTTCCATACCTTTTTCTGTACTCACAGAACACCCCATCAAATAAATAATTCTATGCTGACATACCTGCGTCCGCTTCTTGTCATTCGCTCACCCGGACGAAGACGAAATCTTCCCTTGCCCCGCACAGACAGGATCTGCCCTGCCTTCAGAATCTGAGAACCATCCGCGCAGAGTGCAGAATTTACCGAGATCCGCCCTGCCTTCAGAAGCTCTTTCGACTGTGTGCGGGAGATGTGCCAGACTGCAGATACCAAACTGTCAACCCGGAGGGAGGCGGTATTGACATCCATCTGCTCCGTATGTACGGAAGCTGTGTGTGCCTCCCGCCCTTCCCTCTCCACACGCACCGCAGAGTGACGCACTGCGGAGAGTGAATCGCAGATATGTTCTGCAATCTCGGAGAGCACAACAATATGCGCTGTGTTTTCTGAAATAATGATATCTCCAAGCATTTCCCGCCGCACTCCAAGGTTCATAAGCGCACCGAGAAAATCCCGGTGCGAGAGCGGCTCTGCAAATTTAGGCGCCGCCGGTACGATTCGAAGATACGCAAAGATATCTTCGGGCACCTCCTCCAGATAATCCGGCAAAAAACAAACGATTCTGCGTTCGGCGTCATCAAAACCACCGGAGTATCTCACACAGATATCTCCGGCGAAGAGATGTATCGTCTGCAGAACCGCCTGCTCGTCTACATTCAAAAAATGGGAATGTGTCGGTATGTTTCGCTGATAGCAGCTGTCGTAAAGCTCTGCGATGCGATTTTTAAAAAATGCCAGTTCTTTTTCCGTCATACTCAGACGCGCATATTTAATCCGGAGATATCAAGAGAGCCCGCAGTGCTCAGGAGATCCTGAAACTCCCCGGAAAGATTGACACTTTCCGGAGTAATAATGAAAATATAATTTGAGATCTTCTGAAGCTTGCCGTTCAGACTGTAGGTTGAACCCGAAGTAAAATCTATAATGCGCTGTGCAATCTCTGTGTTGATGCCCTCCATATTCAGCACCACAGCCTTGCCCATAAGCAGATCGTCCACGATCTCCTTGGCATCATCAAAGGCAGAGGGCTTTACCAGAGCAACCTCCAGACCGCCGTTGCGCTTTACAGGGGTTGGCTTCTTCGAAAACAGACGCGGTTTTTCTTCTGCTTCTTCATCTTCATCGAGATCCCGTCTCACAAGGCCAAACCGTCTCGGCTTCGGATCCTCATAGTCCGCATCATAATCATCATCATAATAATCGTCATCATCGCCATTGACGCGCATACTGTTCATCAGCTTGCCAATAAAACTCATTGTCTTTCTTCTCCAATCTCTCGTGCGCCAAAAATTCCGGTTCCCACTCTGATTAATGTGGCGCCTTCCTGAATAGCTACACGATAGTCTCCGGTCATGCCCATTGACAGGACATTCATAGACACATTATCGACTTTTTTACTTTTTATGTCAATGGACAATTCCCTTAATCTGCGAAAAACAGCCCGGTTTTCTTCGGGATTCTGAACATTTGGTGCAACAGTCATGAGACCGCAGATTTTCAGGTTCCTGTATTGACGCAAGCGATCAAGAAGCGGAAACAACTCCTCAGGAAGAAAACCAAATTTGCTCTCCTCCCCTGCCACATTTACCTCCAACAGACCTTCTGAGACAATGCCCTGTTTTCTTGATTCAAAATCAATGCTGTCCAGAAGCTTCAGGCTGTCAATTCCATGAATCAGAACTGTCTTGCCAAGTACAGACTTCACCTTATTGGTCTGAAGATGTCCGATCAGATGCCAGCGAATATCTGCAGGCAGCTGTTCTCTCTTGGAAAGCAGCTCCTTTACCCTGTTCTCTCCGAAATCACGTATGCCGGCCTCGTATGCCTCGTAAATTCTCGCTGCGGGATTTGTCTTACTGACTGCAATCAGTGTAAGCTCCTCTCTGCTGCGTCCCGCGGCGGCACAGGCCTCCTGAATATGTTTTTCTACAAGCTCCAGATTTTCTTTAATCATACACACTCCTCAGTCCGTTCTTTTCCTCTGTATGTAAGCTTCATTCCTGCCAATCGTGAATCCCCAACTCTAGAATGACTTCTACTGATAAATAGGCTGGCCCTCTTTTCCCTCTACACCATTTAAAAGGATATGATCGTAGACATTCAGTCCATATTGGGTTCCGCGCCGCACCGTGACATATTCGTCATTTTCCTCTACAATATCAATCTGTTTAAACACTGCATACCCCTTATTAATATTGTATACTCCCTCCAGTGCAGCGCTTGCAGCGATCTGATAGCGCTCTCCGCTCTCCGGCTTTATGAGATAATCACCCTCCCGGATACTGCTGCCCTCAGACACATCTATGTAGCAGCTGTCTTCTGACTCATAAAATATCTCTGCAGGGGTAAATACCGCAGATACATTCCCGTCCTGATAGCTCTCCTTCAGAAAACCCTTATCAATGCTGTTTCCGCCATTTGTCAGGTACTCCTTCGGAACAGTATAAAAGGTCTTCTCCGTAATTGCAGAGCGCGGAATCTTCAGTCCATCGGAGCTCCCTGTATAAATCTGAAACTGCAGATATCTGTTGTCAATAAAGCGCACCATATATTGATGAAAGCTCAGCATGCCGTAATTCGTACCATCCGCCCCGCTCATTGTGCTGTAATCTCCTGTCAGCGTCAGATCCTGGCCCTTGAAGGCAACCCGCAGACTTTTCTTATCTGAAAACTCTGTCATGTCCTTCTCCGAGAGCGGAAACACCAGCTGCCAATCCTCCGAAGGAATGATCTTATAGACCGGAGCTCCACTCTCGGCAAGCGTCCCTGCGCTGATGTAGGAGGGGGTATAGGCTGTGCCATCAAAATCTTCTGCCTTGAGCTCCTCCGCAGTTTTCCCCTCGAAAGAATCTACATTGAAAGAGATCACACCGGATTCCGGAGAGCTGACCTGTGTGAAGTGAATGCCCTGATCGCTCAGAGTTGCATCCAGACTGTCCAGCATATTCAGACTGGTATACTCAGAGAGTACAGACTGCACCGAATCCCTGCTGTTATAAACTTCTGTAAAATGTGTTCTGTCATAGCCGGCCGAGAAGGAGTTCAGCCGGGTTTTCAACTCCTTCAGATTCTGTTCGCTGAGCATATCGTTGCTTCCGGCATTCTCGTCCAGATACTTTTTCAGATTTCCCGTCTCATCTAGAGAGTAAATTTTGGTTCCGACAGCGGCGCGCTTTCCGTTTCGTATGTAGTAGTTTATATAGCCTGAGGAGGGCGCATTCTGCACCTCCTCTGTGCGGAGAATGATACCTGTGCGCTCTGTATCACTCACCATTACACCGCTCTCCACCTCATAAAAGCGCACTTTTTTTCTGCTCAGGTAGGAGCTCGCAGAGAAACAGAGGTAGATAAAGAGAATCAGAAAAATAATGACTCCGATATTCATTTTCAGAGGCCGTCTGTAGGGGACGACCTTTCGATTCCTGCCAGCCAAGAAATCCCTCCACCTGGTATTCTCACACCATGTCGCGTTCATATTCACAGGAAGTCAAAAAACTGCATCCTGTAAGCACTGACGGACAGCTCCTCAGAGCTGTCCGCCGTGGTTTGGAGTTCTGTTCATAATCAGAGGGCTGCGATAACATCCTTCTTCGCATTCTCCGGAAGCTCAGAGGCATCCATGGAGACACTGAGAATAAAGTTCACTTTATACTTTTCGCCCATCTTCTCAAGAGCATCAATGACAGGGGTGAGATCTCCGCCTTCCATATTGGAGAGCTTCAGGAAGCTGTCCAGAAATACAGTCTCAAGATCGTGATCCTGAGAAATAATACCGGAGATGAAACCCAGGAATCCGTCGCCGCTCATGATATCATACTCGCTGACATTGACAAGACGAATCTTATTGCTGAGCTCATACATGTGCTTGGAACTCTTATCCAGGTAAACAACGGTTCCCCTCGCATCCTTTACAGCTGCATTTGCCATATCCAGGAGACGCTTGGTTTTTCCCTTACCCTTGATGCCTGCAATAATCTGAACCATAGTCACAAACCTCCTTGACATTATTTACTTAACATTTATTATACGGTAACAAGCCAAAAAGTTCAATGCAATTACTCTGTTTTTTCCAGTACTGTATTCATATCACGATACAGTGCATCATGATTTACAGACTTCAGTGCAATCGCATAAAACAGATCTCCACTGTCCTTCTGCGCAGCAAGTGCGAGGCAGGCTCCGGCCGCGATGGTAGTTCCTGTCTTGCCTGCGACAACGTGAAGACCTGCCGGAAGCTCCGCCTTCCCATTCAGATAATAATTGGTGTTCTCCCATTTCTTCCTGACTGTTTCCCCGGCCGCATTTCTGTACTCTGCCTCGTAGACCGAGGTTCCGGCCATCTTCCGAAAGCGCTCATGCTTCATAGCCTCATGCAGAATGAGATACAGATCATAGGCTGTGGTATAGTGTTCAGGATCTGTCAGTCCATGTGTATTTGTAAAATGAGTTCCCGTCGCTCCGAGCTCCGCCGCCCGCCGGTTCATAAGTGCAACAAAGGCCTCGTCGCTTCCTGCAATGTTTTTTGCCGTCATATTGGCCGCGTCTGCTCCCGAGCGAAGCATCAGACCATAGAGCACCTGTTCCTCAGTGAGAACATCACCCTCTTTGATTCCGGCCATGCTTGCATTCGCTTCTGATACATGAATCTCCGGTCCCGCAACCCAGTCCTCCTCAGGCGTTCCCTGTTCCAGAGCTATGAGACAGGTCATAATTTTCGTTGTACTCGCCGGGTTCATGCGGACAAAGGGCTGTTTTACAAACAGCGCAGAGCTTGTACCCTCCTCTGACAGGAATACACTCTCTGCCCCGAGTGCAGCTTCCGTGTCGTCCGCCCTGTCTACAACTGCAAGTGAAGCTGCAAAGGGAGAAAGAAAAGCAACAGGACTCTCTGCGGCAAGCAGCGTGCTACTGCGACTCTTAAGGTCATAGCGCTGCTTCAGCAGCAACCCGCTCTCTGAAAACCACATGGCTGCAATAGAGCATACAAGCACAAGCAGCAGCCCGGGCACAAGCCGTGCAGAGAGGGAATGCCGTTTCTTCTTCCTCCGATGCCGCGAATGCGGCGCTTTGTGCTTAATGTCTGTAATAATTTCTGAATTCAAAATCTCCGCGCTCCATAGATTTAATCAGCAGCTCCGCTGTCGCGAGATTGGTCGCAACCGGAATATTATGAATGTCACAAAGTCTCAGCACGTTACTGACATCCGGCTCGTGTGGCTTTGGCTGCAGCGGGTCACGAAGAAAAATCACCAGATCGATTTCATTGGCCTCGATCTGTGCGCCCATCTGCTGCTCTCCGCCCAGATGTCCGGCGAGGTATTTGCGGATATTCAGATTTGTCACTTCTTCCACAAGTCTCCCAGTGGTTCCCGTGGCGTAGAGCGTATGCTTTGCAAGTATGCCCCGGTATGCAATACAAAAATTCTGCATCAGCTTCTTCTTGGCATCATGTGCGATCAGTCCAACATTCATTACTGCATTCCTCGTTCTTTCTACTGCTTTTGTTGCTTGCTTTATACTTATCGCCGAATATACTTATCCGGGAGTTCCTCCTCCCGCACAAGACGATCCGTGCGCTGAAGCCCTACATTTAATACGAGCCCCACCCCCATGTAAAAACTCAGCAGCGAGCTCACACCGTAGCTGATAAAGGGAAGTGTAAGTCCCGTATTGGGAAATATTCCGGTGGCGACTGCAATATTGGAAAAGCCCTGAAACGCAATCAACACACCGACTCCGACACAGATGATTCTGCCCTCTGCATTTTTTGCCTTCCCCGCAATGTACAGACATTCATAGACGATCACTGCATAGAGTAATATTACCAGAAGACAACCCAGGAATCCCAGCTCCTCTCCGATCACGGCAAATATAAAATCCGTCTGCTCCTCCGAGAGAAAATTTCCATTTTTCACAGAGGCGAGAGTGTTGTTGTTCAATCCCTTTCCAAACAACTGACCTGAGCCGATCGCCATGATGGAATTGTCCTGCTGCAAATTTGCGTCTGCGTACCTGGACGGATATAAAAAAGCCAGAATCCGTTTTACCTGATACGGCTTCAGGAAGGGCACCAGTCCTCGCTGCAGCAACGCCGTGAAGCCAAGGGAAAAAGGAAGCACGACTGCCAATGCCGCCCCGATCCAGCGATAGCTGAGCCCGGCTACGAAAATCATGGAAAAAATACAGACCAAAACCACAATGGTCGTTGAGAGATCCGGTTCTGAGGCAATGAGAAACACGGGAATCATCAGCAATCCGGAAAACACCAGAAGAAAATGAGCCTTGTTTAACGCCTCCAGATTCTTTCCAAGCAGCCATGCGGCAAAAAGAATGATGCCAATCTTGGCAAATTCTGAGGGCTGAAGCTGTCCCAGCCCCGGAATCACGATCCATCTCCTCGCGCCGCCGCGAATTCTGCCGTAGACAATCACCAGAAGAAGCAGCAGACAGCAGCCCGCATACAGAGGAACTGCATAGCGCAGCAGCTTCTGGTAGGGGAGAAGACTCAGCACAAGCATCGCAGTGATTCCGATTGCCGCGCCGCTCAGCTGCCTTCCTACGATCGCCATATCATGATTCGACGCACTGTTGATGACCAACAGTCCGAGCAGATTCAATCCGAGAACTGCAAGCAGCAGCCGAAACGCAAAAGATTTGTAGTGATACGGTAAAATCATGGCTCTCTCCTTAATTTTACATTAAAATCCTCTTTTTTTCCAGCATTTTTTAGGAAAAAATCACAAAACTTTCTCAGTCCACAATATTGATTTTGCTGGCGCTCTGTGCACCGTTATTTAATATATAATCAAGACCGATGTAACCAAAGCACAGACGGTAGACATCCTTTGATATCGAGGCTGCGTTTGTCGAGGTATATCCGTAGGGAATGTTGACGGTAACTGCGATCTGCGGATTCTCATAGGGTCCGAAAGAAATGAAGAACGCGTGGTTTGCCCTGCTCTTTGACTCCTGTGCCGTACCTGTCTTTCCGGCAATATTAACCTCGAGATCCTTAAACAATCTGCTTGCGGAGCCGTATTCAACCACCTCTCTCATGCCCTGCTGCACCGCATTCCAGTCCTCCTGGCGAATATCAATCTGCTCCTCCACCTCCGGCTCGTAGGTCTTTAAGAGACCGCCCTGCCAGTCTGTGACATGATCCAGAACAGAGAGATTATAGACTGTGCCACGATTTGCCAGCGTTGTGACATAGCGGGACAGCTGCACATTCGCAAAGGAGTGTGTACCCTGTCCGATCGCGGACTGCTCTGGACTCTTATCAGAAATCATCGGGTCATTCTCGATAATTTCGACTCCGGATTTTCTGTTCAGACCAAACATGGAGGCATATTTCTGTATGCGGCTGATGCCAAGCTCCGGATCATAATTGCCGCTCTCATCTGTTGCGAGGCGATGGCCGATGTCTGCAAAAAAGAAGTTACAGGAATTGCGTATTCCGGTGACAATATTTTCCACGCCATGACTTCCGGGATAGATCCAGCAGCGCATCGGCGGCGTAATGGTGTCGTAGAGACCTGTGCAGTTGATGCTCTCGTTCAGTCCGATGACATTCTCCTCAAGCCCTGCGAGCGCAGCAATTGGCTTAAAGGTCGAACCGGGAGCCTTTCTGGCCTGTGTCGCATTATTGTACAGCGGAAGGGACTGGTCCTTCACAAGGCGATTGTAGTAGTCTACATCCATGCTGTTGGTCAGGCGGTTATTATCATAGCCCGGATAGGAAACCAGCGCCTTCACCTTACCTGTATGAATATCTGTGACCACACAGCCGGCCGTGCAGGGGTCCAGCGCAAGCTGAGCTGGAGTGATTTTTATTTTGGAGACCTGACGCACAAAAAAGCTGTAGGCGTACTCATTTCCATTTTCCAGAAGCAATGCCCTCTCATTTCCCGAGTCTTCCAGAACGCCCTGATCAAAGAGCGCGAGGCAGAGCTCCTTTCCCTGAACGATATTGTTTCGTATCATGTACTGACAGATCAGCTTCTCAAAATCTGCATTTTCATTCAGACGATCCAGCGCATCCTCTGCCAGTGCCTTGTAGATATCGTCAGCTCCCGTGTATTTACTCGGTGCATTGAGCACGGTCGTATCCACCCAGCCGTCCCGTATACCATCGTAGAGAAATTCCCGGAGACTGATGGAATCCGCCTTCCAGCGCGTATAGTACTCCGTGCTGACATCAATCTGGTCGCGGTGCACGACTGCCACCTGCTCAGAAGAAAGCATATTGTAAATAAAATACATAAACGCACGCTGGTCATCCGCGAGCTCCGACATGTTCCGCGGTGACGGGTTCATGAGCTCCGCTCTCAGCGCTGCGAGGGAGCTCTCCGTATAGGCCTGAAGTCTGGAGGCAATGGTTCGCTCCACACTGCTGGCCTCCTCCGAGCGCATATGCGTCAGGGAGAGCACATTGTTTCCGATCAGCTGATAGTAAGCATCCTTGATCGGTATGAGGCGCGCAGTGGAATCTGTCCGATCGGTATTGGGCGTGTCCTCATTGACAAGCTTCGCCGCCAGCACACCGGCAAGATGCTGCTCAAGAAGGTGATAGATTCCCACCTGAAGATCCCTGTCGATTGAGAGATAGACATCATTTCCGGCAACAGGAGCCGTCTCGCTCTTCACCTCCATGACGTGACCGACATTATCCACATATATGGTACGGAGTCCCTTCGTACCATGAAGCTCCGGCTCCATATATTCTTCGATCCCTGTTCGTCCCACCGTATCGCTCAGCGAGTAGTCTGCATTTCCCTCCTGCAGGCGGCTCAGCTGATCCTCCTGCACTTTTCCAACATAGCCGATGATGGAGGAGAAGGGCAGGGCATCATTATAGACTCGCTCTGTAGTCTGCGCACACTCCACGCCGAGAAGCTCCGCCTGATTTTCAAGAAGCTCCGCCCTGGTTTCCTCCTGCACATGGTCAACAACCGTGGTCTTCTCGTAGCGCTTGTACGCCGTGAGGCCCATCGTATAGCGGATGTTTACCAGCTCCAGAGTTTCCAGAGGGCTCAGCTCTATTTTCTCTCCGCTCTCCTTCTTCAGCTTATCGAGATCATAGTTTTTTACCTTCTGCTGTATCAGAGCCTCCGCCGTGATATCCGCAGGATACTTACCTCTGCCGTCCGTGAGCTCATCCACTCTTCTCAGCCCATAAATATCCCGCAGGAAACGCTTTCTCGCATCCTCGCTTCCGGAAGTAAAATAATATTCCTGGTTTTCGTTCAGGGATATTTCGAGCCGCCCGGTGACCGTCTCCCCGTGCTTATTTAATATCTGTATCAGGCGATAATACATCAGATTTCTCGCCGCAGCGGATTTATAATCGCCGGTGTCCTGCACTGTCACAGCATAGGAGAGACGGTTGTAGGCGAGCAGCTTTCCGTTGCAGTCAAAGATATTGCCTCGGGTTGCCGCTGTGCTCACAGTCTTCTCTGTCTTCTGAATGTAATCATTTAAGTAGCGCTCTCCGTTCAGGATCTGAAGGTGGTAAAGACGCACCGCCATGATCGTAAGAAGAAACGCATAGCCTGTGCCCAGCATAAAAAGCCGGGAAGCTTTCAGCCTGCCCCCCAGCTCTCTCGCCAGCTCCTTCAATACAGTCAAAAAATCTCTCAGCAACGTTTTATACCTCAGTTGACCGCATGTCTCCGGTCCATAATCTCAAGCTTTCTGTTGTACCAGAGAAAGAAACGGTATATTAACAATGTGAACAGAAGCGAAATAATGATCTCCGGCAGGATGATCGTTCTGAAATAAAAGAGAAAGTGCATTTTGCCCCGAATAAAAAACCGCAGCAGATAGATGTACAAATTATAGACAAACTCATTGACCGTACACAGAAAGAGCGGCAGAGTAATGTAATTCTCATAGTAATATCTCGAGAGACAGCCATTCATGTAGCCAATCCACATAAACAACAGTGAGAAAAATCCAAAGGCTCCCGAATGAAAAAGATCCAGAAGCAAGCCAGCCATAAAGCCGTAGCACATTCCCGCCCGTGGTCCGTAGATGAAACCGTAGGCAAAGGTCAGGATCAGCACAAGATTCGGCGACACGGACAGAAAGGGAATGAAGGGAAAGACACAGCTCTGAAGCGCAAAAATCACGATCAGGAGAGCGATATTTGCTGCAACTCTTCTCATCTGCTCCTCCTCAATCTGCGCGCCCTGTTTCCAGAGAGACATTGTCCATGCTCATCGGAGAGCTCTCCTCTGAGGGAGCGGAGGCCTCCACACTTACAGGCATTTCCGCAACAGGAGAAATTATCTCTGCAGTACTACTCGCCTGCGCTGTCTGCGCCTCAGTGCTTTCCGCCTGTGCACCAGCTTCCCCGGCGGTCTCGCTCTGCGCGCCGCTGTTCTCCCTGTATTCTGACTTCAGATCCAAGACCACCAAAACCTCCTGCAGCGTGCCGAAATCTGCCACCGGTATCAGCGAACCGCTGCGCGTCAGTCTCGCCGGATCCGTCTTCAGATCCCCGGCATAACCGATCAGGATGCCCGGAAGAAACTTCGAGCTGATCGTACTGGTCACGATCTTATCCCCGTCCTTGATGTCTGCGGTGTCCGTAATATCACTGATTCTCAGCTTTCCCTCCGCATAGCTCTGAAGGTCTCCGGACACCACACAGGGATCTCCGGACTGCAGCGCCATGGCGCTCACCCGGCTCACATCATCAATGATAGAGCGCACCGTCGCATAATTGGCGCCGACATTTGTGACAATTCCGACCAATCCTCCTCCGGCCAGCACATTCATATCCACCTGTATACCGTCTGCGGAGCCCTTGTCAATGCGGAAAATGTGAAACCACCCGCCGGTATCCTTTGCGATCACACGGGCACCGGTCATGCGGTACTGCCCATACTCCTGATTCAGCTCATACAGCGCGCGAAGACGCTTCAGCTCAAAGCCGTCTGCCTCAAGCCGCACATTCTCCATCGTGAGCTCGTCAATCCGGGCCTTAAGCTTCGCATTATCCTCCAGCGCGGTCTTCAGCTTCTCCCGGTTCTTCACGTCATTGTACAGGGCCTTTCCGACGCGGTTCACCCCGGACTGCACCGGAAGCAGAAAATAACCGACTGCTGTACGGAGCGGTGACAGCCACTCATCACGAACCGTAGTCACACCGATCATAGCGAGACACAGCACGCTCAGAATAATCAAAAGCATTTTATTGTTTGATAATTTCACAGTGTTCCCCACTCCTTGAAGCTGTAATAGCGATTGTCTCCAATAATAATGTGATCCGCAAGGCGGATTCCAATGAGAGCTCCTGCCTCCGCGACCTGCTTTGTGACGCTTCTGTCCTCGCTGCTGGGACTCGGATCTCCGCTCGGATGGTTATGGATCAGGATCAGGTGTACAGCTCTGTGCCGCAGCGCTCCGATCATGATTTCCCGCACCGAGAGCACTGAGGCATTCACTGTCCCCCGTGTCAGAATCTGATCCCGCATAAGGCGCAGCCTGGTGTCCAGATAGACAATGCGCAGCTCCTCCTGCTCGAGATGCCGCATTTCCTGCATATAATAGCGGGCACAGACAGCCGGTTCCGAAAAGACAGGAAGTGTCAGTGTCCCTCCGGCCTCCCGTCTCCAGATCCTCTTTGCAAGCTCTCCGATGGCGAGGAGCTGCACCGCTTTCACCGGCCCGATGCCGGAGCACTCCAGATACTCCTCATAGCTGTGATGCAAAGAACCGCCGAGCCCCTCATGGGCTCCGCTCAGATTCAGAATTTTTTCCGAGAGACGCAGCACATCCAGCTTTTCACTTCCGGTTCTGAGCAGCACCGCAAGAAGCTCTGCATCTGTCAGCACCTCCACGCCGCATCGCTGTGCCTTTTCGCAGGGGCGGTCATGCACCGCCGTTTCTCTCAATTTGTTCATCTGGGATCTCCTTTCGCGGCTCTCCAGGCACACACGGCGGGAAATCAGTTCAGGCAGAATTTCGCCCGAATTCAGAACAATATGATGTCAGGCTCACAAAGCCCCGTCTCCATCGGCAGGCCTGCCATATGGAAAGGCTCCTGATCCTGATATCACAGTATAGCATATTCAAATGAGGGACGCATCCAAAAGTTGCTGCAGCGACATGAGCACACCGGTCTTTGCGTGCGCGTAGCTTAGGCCCCCCTGAAAGAAGGCAGTATACGGCGGACGCATGGGGCCGTCCGCAGAGAGCTCGATCGAGGCCCCTGACACAAAGGCACCCGCGGCCATGATAACCGGATCATCATAGCCCGGCATATCCCATGGCTCCGGTGTCACATAGCTGTCCACAGGTGCCGCGTACTGAATTCCGCGACAAAAGGCACAGAGCCCCTCTGCTGTCTTCAGATCAACAGACTGAATGATATCATAGCGTGGTTCCTCCGCCCGCGGGCAGACAGAAAAGCCAAGGTCCTGATAGAGCTGTGCAGCAAAGATGGCGCCCTTCTCCGCGGCGGCAGTCACCGTCGGAGAGAGAAAGAGCCCCTGATAGAGGGAGCGGCTCACACCGAGAGAGGCGCCCAGCTCCTTGCCGAGCCCCGGTGCCGTGAGGCGAAAGGCCGCGTTCTCAATATACTCCGCACGTCCCGCAATGTAACCGCCGATCGGAGCCAGACCCCCGCCCGGATTTTTAATCAGAGAGCCGACGATCATATCAGCTCCCACGTCGGAGGGCTCAATGGTTTCCACAAACTCCCCGTAGCAGTTGTCTACCATGCAGATCACATCCGGGCGCAGCTTTTTGATAAAGCGGATCAGCTCAGCAATCTGCTCCACCGAGAGAGTCGGACGGGAGGCATAGCCCTTGGAGCGCTGTATCTCAACAAGACGGGTGTGCTCATTCAGGGCTGCACGTATCCCCGGGTAGTCAAAGCTGCCGTCCTCACTCAGCGCGACCTCACGGTAGCTCACACCGTACTCCTTGAGAGAGCCCTTCTGCGGACGTATTCCTATCACCTCGTCCAGCGTATCATAGGGCTTTCCCACAGGGCAGAGCAGCTCGTCTCCCGGGCGCAGATTGCCGAAAAGTGCCACTGTGAGCGCATGCGTTCCACTGACCAGCTGTGCGCGCACCAGCGCATCCTCCGTGTGAAAGACAGAAGCATAGACCTTTTCCAGCGTATCTCTTCCAAGGTCATTGTAGCCGTAGCCTGTACTCGGAGCAAAGTGTGCCTCTCCAACCCGGTTGTCCCGGAATGCCTTCAGAACCTTTGTCTGATTATATTCCGCGATTCTGTCGATACGTGCAAAGCGGGAGCGGCACTTCTCCTCCGCTGCCTCCCCAAGCTTCAGCGCCCGCTCGGAAATTCCGATGGAGCTGTACATCTCCCTCATTTCTGTCTCAAAATCCATGTCTGAATGAACCTCTCTGTTCTTTTCTCTCATTCAAATAATACAAGCGGTCCCAAACGCCGCTCAGAATCTCTCTTCCTCCGGCTCCGACAGGAGGGAAATACACTCCGCTGTCATGCGCGCAAGGATCTGCCTCCGGTCACCGCCATACTCCTCCGGGGAAAGCCATATGGCCTCCGGCTCCCGCTTAAACCAGGTGAGCTGACGCTTCGCAAAGTGCCGCGTCTCCCGCTTGATTCTCTCAACCGCCTCCTCCAGACTTGCGATGCCCTCGAGATAGTCAAAAATCTGACGGTAACCTATGCCCTGCATGGACACAAGATCTGAGCTTAATCCTCTGTCTCTCAGTTCCTTTACTTCCTGAAGCAGACCGTCCGCCATCATCCGGTCGACGCGCGCATCAATGCGCCGGTAGAGAGCCGCGCGATCCATGCTCAGCACATAGTAGAGAAAGCGATAGGGCGACTTCCGCTCCCGCTGCTCCCGGTTGTGCTCAGAGATTTTTCTTCCGGTCAGGCGGTAAAACTCCAGCGCGCGCAGCACCCGTTTTCTGTTGTTCGGATGTATCTGTGCTGCGGCCTCCGGATCGACAGAGTTAAGCTGCGCGTACATATGCTCTGCGCCGCAGCGTGAGAGCTCCTCCGTCAGTGCCGCGCGAAGATTCGTATCGTCTGCGCGCAGATCAAAATCAATATCATAGAGCACAGACTGAATATAGAAACCCGTTCCCCCTGTGATCAGAGGAATGTGTCCGTTTGCATAGATCTGTTCCATGGCTGCCCGGACCATATCCCGGAAAACGCAGACATTGAAGGGCTCCCTCGGATCGAGCACATCAATCATATGATGCGGAACTCCCTCCATCTCCTCCTCCGTAATCTTCGCTGTTCCGATATTCATCCCGCGGTATACCTGCATGGAGTCTGCACTGATAATCTCCGCCCCGATTTTTTTTGCGAGGCGCACCGAGAGCGCCGTCTTCCCCACCGCAGTGGGGCCTGCCAGTATGATCAGCGGTCGCTTCATAGCACTCTCTTAAACCTCCGTTCCAGCTCCCCCTTGGTCAGACGGATTACAGTCGGACGGCCGTGCGGGCAATTATATGGATCCTTCAGACGAAAAAGCTCCGTGAGCAGCTTCTCCGCCTCTCCTGTGGAGAGCTTCTGATTCCCCTTTACCGCAGCCTTGCAGGACATAGACGCAGTCTTTTCGATGATGAGCTGAGGAAGCCCTGCCCCAACCTCCTCTGAGAGACTCCCTATCATAGTCTTAAAGAGCTCATCCTTCATAACAGAGGGAAGTATATTGGGGACGGCGCGAACAGCAAACTCATGACCTCCGAAGTGGTCGATTTCATAGCCAAGACTGTGAAAGAGCCCGGCATGCTCCGAGAGCAAAGCCGCCTCCCGGTCTGTCAGTGTGACTATGAGCGGCGGCATGAGACTCTGCGAGCTCACACACTGATGCTCATAGTCAGAGAGAAAGCGCTCATAATTGATTTTTTCATGTGCCGCATGCTGATCGATGATGTAGAGCGCATCATTCCACTCCGCGATCCAGTAAGTCTCAAAGACATCTCCGACGAGGCGCACAGATGAGCGGTGCTCCGGTGCAATAAAGGAATACTGTCCATTGCGCTGCACAAGCCCAAACTCCGGCTGCGGCTCTCTGATGATCCCGCTCTGCACAGCTGTCTCTTCCGGAACTGTGCGCCGCGCCTCTGTCTCCTCCACCTCCGGGATCCGCATTGCAGACTGTGTCTGCTGCGCTCTGTCACTGTGCGCAGCAGGCTCCAAAGCTCCCTGTTTCTGAAGCAGCTCCATCGCAGCGCGTCTCTCTTCAAAGGGCTCCGCCGGACGCGCACTCCGTTTATTCTCCTCCGTACTCTTTCGTTTCTCCCTCTGTCCCGGAAGCTCCACGCTCCGTATCAGCTCCGTTTTTCGAAGCCCATCCTCCACGGCCTCCTTCACGAAGAGATATACCGCCTGAGAATCGGAAAAACGAAGCTCCCGCTTCGTCGGGTGCACGTTGACATCCACCCCTGCGGGATCCAGCGTAAGCGAGAGAACCGAAAAGGGAAAACTGTGCTGCATCATAAGATTTCCAAAGCCGTCCTCGATTGCCCGGGCAATCACGCTGCTCTTCACATAGCGGCCGTTGACGCAGTAGTGCTCCATCGCGCGGCTACCCCGCGAGATCTCAGGCTTCCCGATAAAGCCCCGCAGCTCAAAGCCCTCCCGTTCTGCCTTCAGTTCAATCAGGCTGTTTGCGATCTCCCTGCCGTAGAGCTGATAGATAATATCCCGAACCGCACCGTTCCCGCTCGTTCCAAAGCGGTTCTGCCCGTTCATGATAAATCTGATCGAGACCTCCGGATGTGAGAGCGCAAGCTGCTCCGCCAGCTCTGCAATATGTGCGGCTTCCGTCGCGGGAGACTTTAAGAATTTACGCCTTACAGGTGTATGAAAGAAAATATCCCGGGCGATGAGAGTCGTCCCCTCCGGCGCACCGATCTCCTCGAAGCTCTTCTCCTCTCCGCCCTCAATCACATAGCGGGTTCCGGTGAGCGCCGCCGCTGTCTTTGTGATGATTTCCGTCCTGCAGACCGCCGCAATGCTGGAGAGAGCCTCTCCGCGGAAGCCCAGACTCCGCACGCGCTCCAGATCGCCTGCGGAGCGTATCTTGCTGGTCGCATGGCGAAGAAAGGCCTCCCGCACCTCCTCTCTCGGAATGCCGCAGCCGTTGTCTGTCACCCGGATCAGAGACTGTCCGCCGTCCCGGATCTCAATGGTAAGGGAGGACGCTCCCGCATCGATGGCGTTCTCCGAGAGCTCCTTCACGATGGAGGCGGGCCGCTCAATCACCTCTCCCGCAGCGATCTTATTGATGGTCTCACTGTCCAGAAGTTGAATACTCAAGACTTACCTCCCCTCGCACTCTCCTGCAAGCGATACAGCGTGTTCAGCGCCTCAATCGGTGTCATGGCAGAGAGCTCCAGCTTTAAGAGCTCCGCAGAGAGACTGCTCTCCTGTGTTTCCCCGCTGTTTTTCTGGAAATCAAAGAGTGAGAGCTGATTCTCATCCTCCGGCTCCGGTCTCGTCTGAACGGTGCTTTTTGTCCCGCGGGCCGCCGCGATCTCTGCTGCCCGCGTCGCAATATCTGCCCCGGAGAGCTCCGCAGCGATCTCCTTCGCCCTGTCGATCACAGGCTGCGGCACGCCTGCGAGTCGCGCGACCTGAATTCCGTAGCTCCGGTCAGCACCTCCCCTGACAATCTTTCTCAGAAAGACGATATCCTCTCCCTGCTCCTTCACCGCAATGCAGTAGTTATTGACACCCGGTACCGTTCCCTCCAGCTCCGTGAGCTCATGATAATGTGTCGCAAAAAGCGTCTTCGCCCCCAGTATGCGGGGATTTGCGATGTGCTCCACTACAGCCCAGGCGATTGAGAGTCCATCAAAGGTCGAAGTCCCCCGCCCGATCTCATCCAATATCACCAGACTGTTTTTCGTCGCATTCCGGAGTATGTTCGCAACCTCTGTCATCTCGACCATGAAGGTGCTCTGCCCACTCGCGAGATCATCCGACGCCCCGACGCGGGTGAAGATGCGATCACAGATTCCGATATCCGCCTCTTCCGCCGGCACAAAGGATCCCATCTGCGCCATGAGCACGATGAGAGCAGTCTGCCGCATATAAGTAGACTTTCCTGCCATATTTGGCCCTGTAATGATGGAGATGCGGTTTTCTCTGCCGTCCAGCAGCGTGTCATTTGCCACAAAACGCCCGCTGTCCATCATTCGCTCCACTACGGGATGCCGTCCGCCCCGGATGAAGAGACTCCCCTTCTCATTGATCTGCGGCCGCACATAGCCGTAGCGCTCCGCGACGTCAGCGAGGGAGGCCAGCACATCTGTCTCTGCGACCATGCGTGCACTCTCCTGTATCCTCTCCACCTCCTTCGCGACACTGCTGCGAATCTCCGTAAAGAGCTCGTACTCAAGGCTTAAGAGCTTATCCTCCGCTCCGAGTATCGTCTCCTCCAGCTTCTGAAGTTCTTCACTCGTGAATCGCTCCGCATTGGTGAGGGTCTGCTTTCGTATAAAGTAGTCCGGCACCTGTGAAAGAAAGGAATTCGTCACCTCAAAATAGTAACCAAAGACCTTGTTGAACTTGATTCTGAGGTTCTTGATTCCGGTCTTCTCCCGTTCCCGGGCTTCAAGCTCCGCGAGCCAGCTCTTGCCCTCTGTGCTGGCGCGACGGAGTGTGTCCACCCTCTCGTTATAGCCGTCGCGGATGATGTTGCCCTCCCGCACAGTGATAGGCGGCTCATCCTGTACAGACTGCGCAATCAGCCCGCAGATATCCTCCAGCGTATCCATACGCTCCGCGAGATACTGAAGCCGCGCCGAGGAAAATCCCGTCAGGAGACTCCGTACCGGAGGCAGCATCTCAAGCGAGCTTCGAAACGCGATGAGATCCCGCGGTGTGGCGCTGCCCGAGCTGATTCTCCCCATGAGGCGCTCCATATCATAGATTGGGTTCAGGTACTCCCGGAGCTCCTCCCTGTCGATGTAGCGCTCCTTCAGCTCCCCGACGGCTTCCTGACGCGCTGTGATGCGATCCTTTTTCACGAGTGGCTGTTCCACAAAGCTGCGCAAAAGACGCGCGCCCATGGCAGTTTTCGTCCTGTCAAGAACCCAGAGGAGGGATCCGTGCTTCTCCTTCTCCCGCATAGTCTCCACCAGCTCCAGATTCCGCCGGGAGGAGGAGTCAATGATCAGAAATTCTCCGCTGCTGTAGGGACGCAGCGCAGTGATCAGCGTGCAGCTGTGCTTCTGCGTCTCATAGAGATACTGCATTACCGCTCCCGCGGCGCAGCTTCCCTCCGGATAGTCCTTAAGGCCCAGTGCCTCAAGACTCGCCGCATGAAAATGCTCTTTCAGTATGCGCGCGCTGTTTTCGTCAGAAAAATAAAAATCCTCCGGATAGCTCACGGAGACATTGGAGGCTCCGCCGAGATTCTCCTGCACCGCGCCGCTCATATCAAAGGCGTGATTTAAGAGCAGCTCGGAGGGATTGTACTGATTCAATTCGTCTGTGAGTCCCTTGATCGTCTCCACCTCAGTCACAAAGAAATCTCCCGTGCTGATATCCGCCGCGCAGATGCCGAATCGCCCCGCCGCATAGAATACTGCCGCGAGAAAATTATTCTTGCCCTCCTCCAGCGCTCCCTCCGCCGTGATGGTTCCCGGCGTCACAACCTTGATTACCTCTCGCTTCACAAGCCCCTTTGCGAGCTTCGGATCCTCTACCTGCTCCGCAATGGCAACCTTATATCCCCGCTTTACGAGGCGGCTGATATAAGCGTCCGCTGCATGAAACGGCACGCCGCACATCGGCGCGCGCTCCAAAAGTCCGCAGTCCTTTCCCGTCAGAGTGAGCTCCAGCTCCTTTGACACACAGAGTGCATCCTCAAAGAACATCTCATAAAAATCACCCAGACGGTAAAAGAGGATACAGTCCGGGTAAGCCTTCTTTGTCTCCAGGTAATGTGTCATCATCGGCGAAAGTCCTGCCACGCTGTCTTACTCCTTCCTTCGGCCCATATAATAAAAGCCCTTCGATTCTGTGAGCTCCACATCCACGATCTCTCCGATCAGGGAGCGGTCTCCCGGAAAATGCACCATGAGATTATTCCCCAGCCGCCCTGTGAGATACCCCTCCGCGTGGCTGTCCTCCTCCACAAGCACCGGCATCACTTTCCCCTGATCGCGGTCCGCAACCGTTCCTGCCTGACTCTGCACAAGCTCTATCAGTCGCTTCATGCGGTCTGCAACAACCTCCGGCGCCACCTGCTCCTCAAAGGAGGCAGCGGGCGTTCCGCTTCGCTTGGAGTAAATAAAGGTGAAGGCCGACTGGAAATGACAGCGGCGCACCACATCGAGCGTATCCTGAAAATCCTCCTCCGTCTCGCCCGGAAATCCCACGATGATATCTGTCGTGAGACCGACATCCGGCAGCTCACGCTTTATTTTATCTACCAGCGAAAGGTAGGCCTCCTTCGTGTAACGACGGTTCATGCGCCGCAGTATCCCTGTGCTTCCGGACTGCAGCGGCAGGTGCAGATGGCGGCAGACCTTCGGATTCTCTCGGATCGCCACAATGAGATCATCGGAGAGATCCTTCGGATGAGGCGTCATAAAGCGGACGCGCTGAAGCCCCTGAACCCTGCACACACGCCGCAGAAGATCTGCAAAGCCCACCGGACGCTCCAGCGTTTTTCCGTAAGAATTAACATTCTGTCCAAGCAGCATGATCTCCTTTACGCCATCCGCCACCAGCGCACGTACCTCTGCGAGGATATCCTCCGGCTCCCGGCTCTGTTCCCGTCCGCGCACATATGGGACGATGCAGTAGGTGCAGAAATTATTGCAGCCGTACATAATATTGACCCCGGACTTAAAACGAAGCACTCTCTTTACGGGCATGTGATCGCGAAACGCATCCCTCTGCTCTTCCACGTCAAAGACACGCTGCTTCTCTGTCTCGCAGGCATACAGAAGCTCCGGAAACTTCCAGATATTATGCGTTCCGAAGACGAGATTCACAAAGTGATACTTCTGCCTTATCCGGAGCACCTCATCCTTCTCCTGCATCATGCAGCCGCAGATACCGATCAGCATATCCGGATTTACCTTCTTGAAATGCTTCACAATGCCGAGATGGCCGTAGAGCTTCTCATTTGCATTTTCCCGCACCGTACAGGTGTTAAAGAGGAGAATGTCTGCGTCCTCACTGTCCGTCTCCTCACATCCGATCTCCGAGAGTACGCCGGAGAGCTTCTCCGAATCACGGGCATTCATCTGACAGCCCATAGTCGTGATGTGGTAGCGCACGGGGCGCCGAAGTCTCTCTCTTTTTTCTGCAATAATCCTTTTCAGCTGCTCTGTAAAAAGCTGCTGCTTCTGTTCTTCTGCCATTCAAAAACCTTTCTCAGTCTCTTATCTGACCCTGACCTCTGATCTCATACTTGTAGGAGGTGAGCTCCTTAAGGCCCATGGGACCTCTCGCGTGAAGCTTCTGGGTGCTGATGCCAATCTCCGCACCGAAGCCGAACTCTCCTCCGTCCGTGAAGCGGGTCGAGGCATTCACATAGACGCAGGCGGAATCAACCTCCCGGAGAAAGCGCTCTGCGTGCTCCTCTGTACGCGTGATAATTGCATCGGAGTGGCCTGTGTGATAGCGGTTAATGTGTCCGATTGCCTCATCCACAGAATCCACCGTCTTCAGAGAGAGAATATAATCCAGATACTCCCTTCCCCAGTCCTCCTCTGTTGCGGCCGCAAAGGAAGGCTCCAGCGCACGGGCAGTCTCATCTGCCCTCACCTCCACCGGGAAAGCCTTCAGCGCATCCCTGAGCCTCGGCAGGAACTCCTTCTCCACTGACCGATGTACCAGAAGAGACTCCGCTGCATTGCAGACGCCGATTCTCTGGGTCTTTGCATTGACGATGATGGGTATCGCAAGCTCCAGATCCGCCGTATCATCCACATAGATGTGACAGTTTCCTGCACCGGTCTCTATCACGGGAACCGAGCTCTCCCGGAGCACTGTCTTAATGAGGCCGGCACTGCCCCTCGGAATCAGCACATCGACATAGCCGTTCATGTGCATGAGCTCTCTGGCACTCTCCCGAGATGTATCCTCGATCACCTGGAGCGCATCCTCCGTGATGCCCTCTGCCATGAGCCCCTCACGAAGCGCCGCAGCGATCGCCTGATTCGATGAGATCGCGTCGCTCCCCCCGCGCAGTATCACGGCATTCCCCGCCTTAAACGCTATGCCGAAAGCATCGCTTGTCACATTGGGCCGGGCTTCATAGATAATGCCGATCACCCCCAGCGCGACGCGCTTTTTTCGTATCACCAGTCCGTTTGCAAGCGTCTCCTCTGACAGCAGCTCGCCGATCGGATCCGGCAGAAGCGAGAGCTCCTTAAGTCCCCCTGCCATGCCCTGTACCCGCGCCTCATCTAAGAGAAGACGATCCAGCATCGCGGGAGGAAGTCCCTTCTCCCTTGCACGCTGCATATCCTCCGCATTTGCAGCCAGGATTTCATTTGTCCGCTCTAAAAGAAGCTCCGCTGCCCGCCGAAGGGCACGGTTCTTCTCCTCCGTACCGAGACGCACCAGCGCGCGCTCTGCCGCCCTGGCTCTTTTACCAAGCTCAGTGAGTTCTGTCATGCTCTGTCTCCCCGCTGTGATTCATGTATGCCGCAAAGTCAAAGTCCCTGACTCTGCTCGCCTCAAACAGTGTTCCTACCTCCTCGCCCGCGAAGATCCGGTCCAGGATCGAGAGATCCTCCCCCGCGGCTATCATCATGTCCGCACCGCTTCTGCACGCAATTTCTGCCGCCTTCAGCTTCGTCGCCATACCGCCGGTTCCGACGTCGGAGCCCGTGCTGTCCTTCGCCATCATCATGAGCTTTGGCGTCACGGCATCCACACGGGAGATAAATTTCGCCTCCGGATTCCGGTTGGGATCGTCCGAATAGAGACCGTCCACATCGGAAAGTAAAATCAGCAAATCTGCTCCGATCAGGGAACTCACCAGCGCAGACAGACGATCGTTATCACCGAAGCGAATCTCAAAGGTCGAGACAGTATCGTTTTCGTTGACCACAGGCACCACTCCGAGCTTTAAGAGCTCCTCAAAGGTGTTGTGTGCGTTGCTGCGGGCCTCCTCATCCTGCATGGTCTGCCGGGTCATGAGCACCTGTGCTGCTGTCATGCCGTACTCCGCAAAGAGCTTCTGATAGACCATGATGAGCTTTGCCTGACCGACGGCGGCGAAGGCCTGCTTCTCCGCGAGGGTCTGCGGCCTTCCGCTGAGAGACAACACCTGACGCCCTGCCGCAATTGCGCCGGAGGAGACCAGAACAACCTCTCTTCCCTCGCCCTTCAGATCATTGATCTTTCGCACAAGGCGCTCGATCTTTCCGAGATTCACGAGACCGGTATCCGCATGCGTGATCGTGGAAGAACCGATCTTGATCACAATTCGTTTTTTATCCTTCAATCTCTCTCTGTACTCTGCGTTCACAGGATAAACCTCCGATTTCTTTGAGACTTTATAGTTTACCTTTTTTTGGAAAATCAGTCAATCGGAGGCGCATAGCGGCGTACAATCGCCTCCGCCACCCTGAGCCCGTCCATTGCGGCACTGGTGATGCCCCCGGCGTAGCCCGCTCCTTCCCCGCAGGGGTAGAGCCCCCCGAATGAGCCCTCAAGCTGATCGTCACGCGGAATTCTGAGCGGAGAGGAGGTTCTGCTCTCCACTCCTGCGAGAATCGCGTCCGGACGCGCAAAGCCGTGAAGCCTTCTGTCGAACTGCTCCATTCCCTCTCTGAGTGCCTTTGAGAGCTCCGGACCGAGCACAGGATTCAGATCCGCAAAGCAGCTCTCCCCCCTGAAGCAGGGACGAACCTCTCCATACCGCTCTGTGAGCTTCCCCGCACAGAAGTCGCCATAGAGCTGCACCGGGATTTTCCCTCTTCCCGCTATGAAGGCCCGCCGCTCCAGCTCCCTCTGAAATGCCAGTCCCGCGAGCGGCCCCTCTGAAGCAAAATCCTCCGGTGTCACCGTGACAATCACTGCGGAGTTCGCATTTTCCGAAGCTCTGTCATGATAGCTCATTCCATTGACAGCTGTCATTCCCGGCTCGCTGGAGGCATTGACCACATAACCGCCCGGGCACATACAGAAGCTGTACACCCCTCTGCCGCTCCCTGTCTTCGCCGTAAGCTTATAGGGTGCGGGGGAGAGAAACTCTGCCTCCCGGACTCCGTATTGCGCGACATCAACCATGTGCTGCGGATGCTGTATCCTCAGTCCGACCGCAAAGGCCTTTGCCTCCATCCTGAGGCCGTCCTCATAAAAATTCTGAAAGGTATCCCGCGCAGAGTGTCCCGTCGCCACAACAAGGAGCTCGCAGGGGACAATTTCCTCCTGACGCGCCGCATTTTCTCTTTTTCCTGTCTGTTCCGCGGGAAATGACACGCGGACGCCGGATATTCTTCCTCCCGACGTGCAGAGCCGCTCCGCTCTTGTCTGAAAGCGCAGCTCTCCCCCGCGTCGCTCAATCTCCTGCCGTATCTCTGTCACGATACCGATCAGGCGATCTGTGCCCACATGGGGCTTATGATCCCAGAGTATCTCCGGATCCGCACCGAAGCGCACAAAGCGCTCCAGGACCTCCCGGTTTCTGCCGATTTCATCCTTCACAAGGGTGTTGAGCTTTCCGTCTGAGAAGGTTCCTGCGCCCCCCTCTCCAAAGGAGACATTGCATTCCGGGTCCAGCACTCCGCTCTCCCAGAAGGCATCTACACGCTTTTTTCTCTCCGCTGCGGGCAGCCCGCGCTCCAGAAGCACAGGGCGGTAGCCCTGCTCCGCAAGCAGCAGACCGGCAAAAAGTCCCGCGGGGCCGGTTCCGATAATCACCGGGCGGTGCTTCAGCGGCTCTGTTCCATGCGCAGGCGCCGCATAGGGCTTCGGATTATACTCTGACACCCTTCTGTCATGCATGTGCTTCAGCAGTCTCTCATCATGTGCGATACACACATCCACGATATAGCTGTAGCAGATATGATCTTTTTTCCGGGCATCGACGGAGCGACGCACAACGGAGAAGGAAATCAATTCCTTCTCCTGAATGTGCAGAAGCGAAAGTATCTTTTTTTTGAGGGCCTCCGGCCCGTGGTGCAGGGAAAGACTAATCGGGTTGATGCGTATGGCCATCAGAGCGCCTCTCCTGTCATAAGACTGTGCTCTCCCTTCAGCTCTGTATAGAGCTTGGAAAGCGGCCATGCAGCATTGCTCTCTGTCAACACCGCTTTCAGGGGAATCCGGATGCCGCGCTTTTTAAGCTCACCAAGGAACTGATCCAGGACAGCATTTGATAGTCCGCAGAACAAAAGCAGCGGCTCTCTTCTCTCTGTCCCGGCATTGGCAGCGTCAGCTTCCGGCACAGAAGCTATCTGCTCTGCCTTCGGGTTCAGAATATCCACAGGTGTGCGCGAAAGTCCTTCCTCTCCCACCAGATGGCAGCGAAGCTTTAAGAGCGCGCAGAGCATCGCGACCTTCTGTCCGCTTCCACTCTCCGGCACAAACATGATCACATGCCCGCCCTGTGCTGTTTTATTGTTCATTGATAATTCCCTTTCCGCCGGCAAGCCGTCCGCTCGTCCAGCACCACTGCAGATTGTAGCCTCCGCAGATTCCGTCCACATCCAGTATCTCTCCTGCAAAGTAAAGTCCGGGAACAAGACGGGACTCCATGGTTTCAGGATTCACCTCTTCCGTTGATACGCCTCCGGTACAGGTCTGCGCCTGCTCAAAATCCGCAGTTCGAATGATGCGGAAACGGCAGTCAGCGATCAGCTCTGCGAGCCCTTTAAGCCCTCTCCCGCTCTGCTCTGCTGGATTCCCTCCGGGCTTCAGTCCCGCACGCTTCACAAGTCCGTTCCAGAGGTTTTTGTTTAGCAGACCATTGCCAAAGGCCTCGAAGCTCCTGTAGGAACGCAGTGAGAGCCGCTCTTCCAGATAGGAGTGAAGAGAAGCGAAGTCCGGAAGAAAATCGACAGAAATTACTGTGCTCCTTCCATCACCCAGTGCACGGGCAGCCGTTCGGCTCAGCTGAAACACCGGAATACCTGAGAGACCGTAGCTGTTCAGCTGAAGCTCTCCCTCTGTTCTCTCCGCTTCCTCTCCGTCACACAGAAGCGTGAGTGCAGCGCCGACCCGCACACCTGCCACAGCCTTGAAGAAATCCTTCTCCACACAGTGCAGTCCGCAGAGAGCCGGAAGCACATTCCTTATGCTGTGTCCCAGCTGCCGCGCATAGAGATAACCGCTTCCGTCAGATCCTGTGGAAGGCGCTGCCTTGGATCCGGTCGCAAGGATCAGCCTGTCAGCGGCAATCATCTCCCTGTCTGTCATGATCTGAAAGCTTCCGCCCTTGCCCCGCCGTATCTGCCGCACGGTCGCCGCGGTCACAGTCCGGACACCGGATAGCTCGCACTCCGTCCGAAGTGCGTTCAGAACAGAGGCTGCCTGCTCAGAGTGCGGGTACAGCCAGCCATCATGGCGATCCAGAGGCTCAATGCCGAGACTGCGCAGCCAGCGCACACTGCTCTCCGGTCCAAATTTTTGAAGTGCCCGCATCACAAAGCTTCCCTCACTGCTGTGGTAGCAGGACGGACGGAGTCGGCGATTCGTGTAATTGCATTTCCCATTTCCGGTGAGCAGCAGCTTTTTCCCCACACGCTCACCGTGCTCCAGAAGCGTGACGCGGCTTCCCAGCCGCGCTGCGGTGATTGCCGCTGTCATGCCTGCGGGACCGCCTCCGATAATACATACTCTCTCTGTCATAGCTTCCCTCCCCCTGCTTTTCTCATCTGTCACATCTTCAGCTTCTGAGAAGATGCATGCGCCGCGCCAGGCGGACAAGCTGCCGCCCCTTGGGAAAGAGACTCAGCTCATGCTCCGTAACCGTTCCCGATAGGATCAACAGCGGCGCATAGACCAGCACGGCCAGCAGTATCGGCAGCGCCGTACAGACAGCTCTGCTTTCTGTAAACCGCATCAGCAGAAGCTTTGCGCCGAGCGTCGATACCCCCATCGCCACTGCACAGAGCAGCGGCCCGGCAAAGGTTCGCCGGATCTCCTGCCTGTAGCTTAAGTGCTTGCGCAGCGCACGCGAATTCAATATACACATGGAGAGCGCAAAGCACATATCTGCCACGACCACAGCAAAAATACCGAGCTTTGATACCATCAGCAGAAATTCAAGGATCAGCACATGGATCAGCAGTGAGATCAGCGCATGACGCACCGGAACCTTCATATGGCTGGTCCCCTGTAAAATTGCGTTGCTCACTGTCGAAAGAGAATAAAAGACGACGCCAAAGCAGCCGATATGCATCATGAGCACCGCCTTTTCGCTCGCGCCAAAGAGCAGCGGGATCAGAGGATCCGCCATGACTGCAAGCCCGATGGCCGAGGGGATCGCAACGATCATGGAAAAACGGATCGCATTTGATACCCCTGACTCCACCTGTCCTCTGTCCCGCGCGGCATTGGCCCGCGAAAGCGCCGGAATGAGCGCGGACGCGAGAGAATTTGCAACCATAATGGGAACATTAATCAGAAGCTTATACTTTGCCGCATAAATACCGTAGTCCTTCGCAGTCTCGGACTGCAGTCCGAGCGCAAACATCGCCTGCCCGAAGAGCGCATTGTCGACAATGCTGCTCATGTTGTAAATCGCCGTTGAAAGTATAACGGGAATCACTGTCATCACCAGCACTGCTGTGATCTCCCCGTAGCTCTCCTGCACCGTGCTTCTGTCCTCTTTCCTCCGCTCCCGCAAAAAGCGGCGGTTTGCCGAGAAAAGCAGTATAAATACGCAGAGCGCCGCCAGCGCGCCGAGCCCTGTGCCTATGGTCCCCCCCATGGCGCCGTAGCCTCTTTGAATGCTCTCCGGCATCTCCCGCCCCAGTGCCCAGCGAAGCAGAAGGTATGCGGCCCCGACACTCACCACCGCATTCACGATCTGCTCTATAATCTGAGAGAGAGCCGTCGGAACCATGGTGGAGTGCCCCTGCCAGTAGCCCCTGCACACGCCGAGATAGGAGACGATCCATACTGTCGGCGCCAGTGCCCGCAGCGGATAGCGCGCCTCCGGAATATGCAGAAAGGTATCTGCAAACCAGCCCGCACCAAAGAAAATTGCGGCGCAGCCCAGACCTCCGACCAGAGTTGCATAGAGGAGGGAGGCTCTGAGGATGCGGTCTGCGTTTTTATAGCTCTTCTCTCCCACCCGGGCGGATATCATCTTGGACACCGCAAGCGGCAGACTGTAGGAGGAAAGAAGCAGAATAATTGTGTATACATTAAACGCCGCCGAGTAGTAGCCGTTGCCCTCATCGCCGATGATACGGGTCAGCGGCAGGCGGTACAGGAGTCCGATCACACTTGAGATAAGTCCCGATGCAGCGTAGATAGAACCCTGAATCAGAAAACCCGAGGATCTTCCTTCTTTTTTTTCTGACATAAGCTCTCTCAGCGCCGGATACCGAGGCCATCGAGTATCACTCTCTGGCGCTCCTCCATCACAAGGCGCTCCTCTTCCTCCATATGATCGTAGCCCAGAAGATGCAGGATACTGTGCGTCACCAGAAAGGCAAGCTCCCTGGTCTGTGTATGCCCGTACTCCCTGGCCTGTGACTTGATGCGCGCCACATTCAGAACAACATCGCCGAGCATGAGCTCTCCGCTCTCCGGATTCAGACTGTCCTCTGTCTCCTCCTCTGAAAAAACAGCCGGCTTTGCAAAGTCCAGCATGGGAAAGGACAGGACATCCGTCTCCCTGTCGATACCGCGATATTCCCGGTTCAGCTCCCGTATCACCGGGCCGTCCACAAAGCTCACGGAAATCTCTGCCTCGTACGGGCAGTGTTCTGCCGCAAGACAGGAGGCGGCTACAGTCTCAATAATTTTCCGATAGGCGATGTGCAGCTTTTCCTCCGCCTCAAAACTGATCTCAAGCGTCATGTCTGTCCCTTCTGTGCAGATATCTCTGTCTCCGATTCCGCTGAAAATCCTCTCTCTTCTCGAATTTATCGTAGGCATCCACAATCTTCTGTACCAGCGGATGGCGCACCACATCCCGGCTGGTGAGCTGGCAGAAGCCAATCTCCTCAATGCCGGAGAGTATCTTTGCCGCTGTGTCAAGTCCGGAAATCATGCTTCCGGGCAGATCCTTCTGCGTGAGATCTCCCGTTATGATTGCCTTTGATCCAAAGCCGATGCGGGTCAGGAACATCTTCATCTGCGCAGGTGTCGTATTCTGTGCCTCATCGAGGATAATGTAGGCATTGTCCAGCGTTCTGCCCCGCATATACGCGAGCGGCGCAACCTCTATGAGTCCCTTCTCCGCGTTGTGCAGATAGCTCTCCGCCCCCATAATCTGATAGAGCGCATCATAGAGCGGCCTCAGATACGGATCTATCTTGCTCTGCAAATCTCCGGGAAGAAAGCCGAGCTTCTCCCCCGCCTCCATTGCGGGCCGCGTCAGTATGATGCGCTCTGCGTCGCCGTCGCGAAAAGCCTGAATTGCCATCGCCATCGCGAGATAGGTCTTGCCGGTTCCGGCCGGCCCGATTCCAAAGGTGATCATGCGGCTGCGAATGAGATCCACATATTTTTTCTGTCCGAGTGTCTTCGGCTTCACCGGCCGCCCCGCAGCCGTTCTGCATATCATGTCCCGATCTATTTCCAGAAGCTTCTCCTCGCCCTCCGAAAATGCGAGCGAGAGCGCATAGTCTACGTTCTGCTCACTGATCTGATTACCCCTGCGGGAGAGCTCCACCAGATTTTTAAAGACGGAAACCGCCTTCTCCACTGCACCCTCCTCGCCCATAATCTTCATGCTTCCGTCCCGCTCGATCATGGTCACCTTCAGCGTTCGCTCAATCTTATGCAGATTTGCATCCAGCTGTCCGCAGACATTTTTTTCGTACTCTGCGGGTATATTAATAATCCGCTCTGTCACTGCCATACTGGGAGCATTCCTTTCCTCTCTTGATTATACCGGGAAACAAAGCTTCTGCTGCAGATCCGCCCTGCCCTCTGTTTCCGCTTAATTTAAAGTATCTCATATATTTTCTTATTTGGAAAGCACAGAACAGAGAGCGTTTTCCCACTGAAGGAAAAGACCCGGTCTCTGCAGACCGGGTCCTGATCATCCATTAGTTGAATTTACGTTTTCTCGCAGCCTCAGACTTCTTTTTACGTCTTACGCTCGGCTTCTCGTAGTGCTCTCTCTTGCGAATTTCCTGCTGAATGCCTGCCTTCGCACAGTTTCTCTTAAAACGTCTCAGTGCGCTGTCCAGACTTTCGTTTTCTTTCACAATCACGTTTGACATGAAACGGCCTAACCTCCCTCCCGGTTGTGAAATTGAAACTCATGTAATAATATCATAAATTTCTGTATTGTCAAGGAGTTTTCCATGATTCACGGGATTTATTTCAGCATTTATTTCCCCTCAGCCTTTGAGCTGCTCCGCAAGTACCTCCTCCGCACGCGTGAGCGCCGCATCTACGCCTGCGGGGTTCTTGCCTCCGGCCTGAGCCATATTCGGGCGTCCGCCGCCGCCACCGCCGACCAGCGCAGCAATAGCCTTGATTATATTTCCCGCGTGCGCGCCCTTCTTCTGCGCAGCATCTCCCGCCATGGCGATGAGATTCACCTTGCCGTCTGTGATTCCGGCCAGCACCACGACGCCGTCCTCTGTCTTCTCCTTCATGCGGTCACCAAGGTTTCTGAGCTCATTCATCTGAACTCCCTCAAGCTTCATCGTCAGGAGCTTGACACCACAGACTTCTCGCACCGCCTCTGCCGCGCCCTCTGCCGCGCTTGCTGCGAGCTTATTCTTCAGCTTCTCATTTTCTGCTCTCTCGTCGCGCAGCTCCTGAAGCAGTGTCTCAATCCTGTGGGAGAGCTCCGCCGGAGCCACCTTCAGCTTTGCGGAGAGCTCTGCGAATTCCGCTGCCATCTCCTCATAATGACGCATCAGCGCATCTCCCGTCAGGGCCTCGATTCTTCTGACCCCGGCAGAGATACCTGTTTCGGAGATGATCTTAAAGGCAGTGATCTGCTCTGTGTTCTTTACGTGTGTTCCGCCGCAGAGCTCTTTTGAGAAGCTTCCCATACTGACGACACGCACCTCCGCGCCGTACTTCTCCCCAAACAGCGCCATTGCGCCGGCCTTCTTTGCATCCTCCAGACTCATGAGCTCCGTCGTGACAGGTATTGCCGCCCGGATCTCCTGATTCACGAGTGCCTCCACTCGGGCAATCTCCTCCGCGGAGAGCGCCGCAAAATGAGTGAAGTCAAAGCGCAGTCTATCGCCACTGACAAAGCTTCCCGCCTGATTGACGTGATTTCCGAGTACCTGCCGGAGTGCCTCCTGAAGAAGATGCGTACAGGAGTGATTTTTACAGGTGCTCAGGCGATTTACTTCATCGACCTTCAGCGTAACGCTATCTCCTATACCAAACATTCCGGAGAGCACTCTGCCCGTATGTCCGACCTTTCCGCCCTTCAGGTGAATGCAGTCCTCCACTGCAAAGCTTCCGCTCTCGGTCACAATCACACCGATATCGCCCTGCTGGCCGCCCATGGTTCCATAGAAGGGGGTGCAATCCGTGACGATAGTGCCCTGCTCCCCGTCGGTCAGCGCTTCTACCAGCTCCGTGTCCGTGACCTTCACTGTCTTTCCGGTATCATCCGGCTCTTCATGCTCTGAGAGCTTCACGAGCGCAGTGATCTTTCCCTCCGCACTCAGCCGGTCGTAGCCAACAAATTCTGTGGTGAGCGCCGCGTCAATCTGCTGGTATGCGGTCTGAGCCTCTCCCATGTAATTTGTGGTCTTCCGCGCCTTTCTTGCGGTCTCCTTCTGCACCTGCATCGCGCGGTCAAAGCCATCCTCGTCGACGCCAAAGCCCTTCTCGGCAAGAATTTCCCTGGTGAGATCCAGAGGAAAACCATAGGTGTCGTAGAGCTTGAAGGCATCCTCTCCGCCAAGCTCCTTCTTTCCGTCCCTCAGCATACCGTCCTCGAGCTCAGAGAGTATCTGTAATCCCTGATCAATCGTCCGGTTGAACTTTGACTCCTCCTCGGTCAGTACCTTCAGTATCATCTCACGCTTCTCCAAAAGCTCCGGATAGCCGTCCTTTGAGGAGCTGATAACTGTCTCTGCAAGCTCTCCGAGGAACTTTCCCCGAATGCCGAGGATGCGCCCGTGACGTGCGGCGCGGCGAAGCAGACGGCGAAGCACATAGCCTCTGCCCTCATTGCTCGGCATGATTCCGTCAGAAATCATAAAGGTGCAGGAGCGCACATGATCCGTGATGACACGAAGAGATATATCCTTCTGCTCATCCTCCTTATATGCAGTCCCCGCGAGGCGCGCGACGTGATCCAAAAGCGCGCGTATGGTATCGACTTCAAAGATGGAGTTGACATCCTGCACGACAACAGCAAGGCGCTCCAGCCCCATTCCGGTGTCAATATTCTTCTGCTTCAGCTCGGTGTAGTTTCCATGTCCGTCATTGTCAAACTGCGTGAAGACGTTATTCCAGACCTCCATGTAGCGATCTCCCTCGCCGCCCATCACATCGTCCGGACCGACGCCGTACTTCTCACCGCGGTCATAATACACCTCGGAACATGGACCGCAGGGACCGGAGCCGTGCTCCCAGAAGTTGTCCGCCTTGCCGAAGCGGTAGATGCGCTCTGCAGGGACACCGACCTCTCTGTTCCAGATCTCAAAGGCCTCATCATCCTCCTCGTAGACAGAAGGATACAGGCGATCCGCCTCAAGCCCCACGACCTCTGTCAGAAATTCCCAGGTCCAGCGTATCGCCTCATGCTTAAAATAATCCCCAAAAGAAAAGTTGCCGAGCATCTCAAAAAAGGTGCCGTGACGCGCGGTCTTTCCGACATTGTCTATATCCCCTGTACGGATGCACTTCTGACAGGTTGTGACACGCTTCCTCGGCGGAATTTCCTGTCCCGTAAAGTAGGGCTTCAGCGGCGCCATGCCCGCGTTGATCAGCAGCAAGCTGTTGTCATTGTGCGGCACAAGGCTGAAGCTCTTCATCACAAGATGATCCTTGCTCTCAAAAAACTGCAGGTACATTTTTCGGAGTTCATTGACTCCATATTTCTTTTTAATCATGTCCCAACCTCTTTTATTGTGATGGCGCAAAGCGCGGAATGATCCCGGAAGAGATTTCTATATGGTAAAAAACAACCCTAAGCGCTAATATTAGCACATAAAACACAGCCGTGTCCAGTGTGTGACACGGCATTTGCGCACACTCTGCAGAACTGCTGTAATGCACTGTTTTCTGCTCCTCTAACGGAGCTTATCGCGGTAGCGCTCCAGCAGGGCATATGCGCGCTCCTTTGTAGATTCTGCCTGACTCAGCATATACTCCGTGCTCTCCTTGGGACTTCCGGCGGAGTTCTTTGTGGCTCCGGCGGCCTTCTCTTCCCGCGCCCTGCGCCAGTCCTGCTGCTCCCGTGCAAGCACAGCAGCCTCCTCATCCGTGAGATAGCTCATGATGGTCTGATAGAGCGCATTCAGCTGTGTCTCCCAGTAGCGGAGCTGTGCGGAGGCCTCCTGCTTCTGCTCGGCCCCCGTTCTGCCCCGGGAGTTTCTTCTGCTGATCTCAAGAAGTGTGTTCTCTGTATCCTGAAATTTTTTGAGAAACTCGTCGTAACGGCTTCCGCCCTCCTCTGTGTGTGCAGTGGGGCCCATCACTCCCGCGGACGACTCGACTTTTCCGTAGACGAGGCTACCCCCTTTTGCTCTGGCTTCAGCAGCGCTTTCACCGTCTCCGGGACCTCCGCCTGAAGCCTCCGCTGCCGCTGCAGCCCCTGACGCAGCCGGCTCTATACGACGTGCCCGAGCTCTGTACACCACTCCGTCTGTGAGGAGCGTAAGCAGCAGACCAAGCGAAAATAACAACAACAATATGCGTTTTTTATTCATCTTCCATCAGCTCGCTGCTGTCTGCGGCGCTAGTCGCCAATCTGTCGCAGCGTTCATTCTCCGGATGTCCGGCGTGTCCCTTTATCCAGTGAAAGCTTACCCGATGTGGCTCTATCGCCCGCAGAAGCCGCTTCCAGAGATCTATATTCTTTACTTCGCCGTTCTTCCCCCGCTTCCAGTCGTGACGGATCCAGTTCTCAATCCAGTGCTGATTGAATGCATCCACCAGATACCTGGAGTCCGAATAGACCTGCACCTCACAGGGATGATTCAGCGCCTCAAAGCCCGCGATGCAGCCGAGCAGCTCCATGCGGTTATTGGTTGTTCTTCTGTAGCCCTGGGAGAGCTCCTTTTCATGCAGCTCTCCCAGCGCATCCCGGAATTGCAGCACAGTTCCGTATCCCCCGGGGCCATCGGGATTGCCGCGCGCAGACCCGTCAGAAAAAAGCTTAACCTCCTGCATTTCCCTCTACCCTTTCTGCCGCAGAACAAGAAATGTACTGCTCAGCGGCTCCACTTGTCAGAGAGCGCATCAATCTGATCTGCAAAGCGCGCCAGATCCTTGTTGCTACCTCCCTGATTGGCCTCTGCCACTCTGCGAAGCCGTGTCACGCTGTTCAGCAATCGCTCAAAGACCGCATTCGCCACGCGTCTCGCCGCACTCTCCTTTACAATCGGGACGCCCTTTGTCTTTCGTATCCACTGCCCCGCCGCAAGGTCATAGAGCGAGCCGGAGTAGGGAGCCTCCGCATGAATCCCGTGCTGCTCTTTCAGCAGCGCACAGAAGCTGTCCGTCACCTCATTGTCCCCGTGCACCACAAAGACCTGCGAGGGCATCTGCTTTTTGAATGAGGTAATCCAGCGCACCAGTCCGTCCTGATCCGCATGGCTGGACATATCCTTCATCATGGCGAGCTTTGCGTGAACCTCTATCTCCTCGCCGAAAAGCTTCACCTTCTCAGTACCGTCCTGCAGGAAACGGCCAAGCGAACCCTCTGCCTGATATCCTGCAAAGACAATGGTCGAATCCTGACGCCAGAGATTGTGCTTTAAGTGGTGACGTATTCTTCCGGCGTCACACATTCCGGCGGCGCTGATGATGACCTTCGGATTCTGAAGAAAGTTAATCGCCTTCGACTCCTCCGCAGTGACCGCGGTCCGAAGTCCGCGGAACGCAATCGGATTGATGCCGGCGCGCACCAGTTCCTGCGTCTCTGTATCAAAGCAATCCAGAAGATTGTTTTGAAAGACCTCCGTCGCCTCCAGAGCAAGCGGGCTGTCCACCCACACCTCATAGTCCGGATGCCCTTTTATCATCTCCTCTTCTCGGATTTTCCGGAGGAAATAGAGCAGCTCCTGCGTTCTGCCCACAGCAAAGGCCGGCATGACGACATTCCCCCCTCGGTCAAAGGTCTCCTGCATGATAGACGCAAGCTCCTTTGCGTGATCCACCTGCTCCTTCAAGTGAAAGCGATCCCCATAGGTGCTCTCCATGACAGCGTAATCCCCGTCATCGACATAAGAGGGGTCCCGTATCAGTGGTTTATCTGTATTTCCAATATCTCCGGAGAAGACAATTTTCTTTCTGACCCCTTTTTCCTCCAGCCAAAACTCAATTGAGGCCGAGCCTAGAAGATGGCCCACGTCAATGAATCGAACTGTAATCCCTTCCGCAAGAGACCTCTTCTCGAGATAATCGACTGTCTCAAACAGCTTCAGGCAGCCGACGGCATCATCCATGGTGTAGAGCGGCTCCACGAGCGGCAGTCCGGCTCTCTGAGCCTTGCGGTTTTTCCACTCCGCCTCTGTCATCTGTATGTGTGCAGTATCCCGCAGCATAATCTGGCAGAGCGCCTCTGTCGCCGGTGTTGCAAGTATGCGGCCGCGAAATCCGTTCTTAAAGAGCAGCGGTAGATTTCCTGTGTGATCGATGTGCGCATGGGTAATGAGCACAAAATCAATCTCTGCCGGACTCACAGGCAGCGGAGCGTTTTCAAAATAATTTCGTCCCTGCTCCATGCCGTAATCCACAAGAATATGCTTCCCATTGACATTCAGATAGTGACAGCTCCCGGTCACCTCGTGATCAGCGCCGATAAATCCAAGGATCATACAGAACCTCCTGCTTCTACACCGTAATTGTACTGCTGTAACGGCGGGCGCCTGTGTCCTTCTGCTGTCTGAAAGCAGCACAGAAGCCACAGAGCGCATGCCTCTTAGAGTATAGCATAATTCTGTTTCAAAATAAACAAAGCAGAGAAGCGGAATTCTCTTCTCTGCATTTATTTTTCCTGTAGATATGAACGGAAATGCCGCGCATTTTCCTATTCTGCCATCTCACTCGCTGAGATACGCGCCCTTTACCTTCGGATCATCCAGCAGGTCAGAAGCCTTTCCTGAAATACTGATGGTTCCCGTCTCAAGCACATAGGCGCGATCCGCGATGGAGAGCGCCTTTTTCGCATTCTGTTCTACCAAAAGCACGGTGGTCCCGCTCTTATGAATAGATTGAATGATATCAAAAATCTCATTCACATAGATCGGAGACAGACCCATGGACGGCTCATCCATGACAATCATCTTCGGACGGCTCATCAGAGCCCTTCCCATGGCAAGCATCTGCTGTTCACCTCCGGATAGCGTCCCCGCTGGCTGATTTTTTCTCTCTGCGAGGCGCGGAAAGCGCGCATAGACCTCCTCAAGAGACTTGGCAATCTCCGCCTTTGAACTCCGCGTATATGCGCCAAGCATCAGGTTCTGCAGCACACTGAGACTTGCAAAGACCCTTCTTCCCTCCGGCACATGCGCCAGACCTTCGCGAACAAGCAGGTGCCCCGGAATATGGGTGATATTCTTTCCGTTGTAGAGCACCTCGCCACCGCGCGCCTGCAGCAGTCCGGTTATTGTGTGCAGCGTTGTGGTTTTTCCGGCTCCGTTTGCACCGATCAGCGTAACAATCTCTCCCTGCCGAACGTTAAATGAAATTCCCTTTAATGCATGTATCATGCCGTAGTAGACATGAAGATCCTTAACCTCAAGTAATGCAGCCATCGCTTCCTCCTTAATCCCCGAGATAGGCCTTGATGACCTCCGGATCATGAAGAACCTCCGCAGTCTTTCCCTGTTTCAGCACACGGCCGAAATTCAGAACTGTCAATCTCTCGCAGATTCCGGAGACGAGCTTCATGTCGTGCTCAATGAGCAGTATGGTCATGTTGAAGCGGTCCCGCACCAGCCTTATGGTGTCCATAAGCTCTGCCGTCTCATTCGGGTTCATGCCCGCCGCGGGCTCGTCCAGAAGCAGAAGTTTCGGCTCGGTTGCCATGGCTCTCGCAATCTCCAGCTTTCTCTGCATTCCGTAGGGAAGATTGCTGGCAAGAGCCCCCGCATAGCTCTCAAGTCCGAATACTTCCAGAAGTTCCATGGCTCTCGCATTCATCTCTGCTTCCATCTTCCTGAAGCGCGGCAGACGCAGAATTCCCTCAAGAGTGGAATAAGGATGATGGTTATGAAGCCCTGCCTTGACATTGTCGAGTACCGTCAGCTGCGAAAAGAGGCGAATGTTCTGAAAGGTACGCGCAATACCCGCACGGTTTATCTCAATACAGCTCTTTCCCGCAATGTTTTTCCCGTCCAGGCGGATATAACCGCTACCTGGCTTGTATACGCCCGTCAGCATATTAAAGATTGTCGTCTTGCCCGCTCCATTCGGTCCGATCAGTCCGTACAGCTCATTCTGTTCGATCGAAATGCTGAAATCATCCACCGCCCTAAGACCTCCAAAGGAGATTCCGAGGCTTTTTACTTCAAGTATCGCCATAGCTTCTCCCCCCTCTTAACTCTCTCGGCTCTTCGGAAGCCGGACTCCGGATAACAGCCGATCACGGTACTGGATAAAGGACGGCGCCGAGGTAAAGAGCATCATCAGAATCAGCACCACCGCATAGATCAGCATGCGGTAGTCATTCATACTCCGCAGCAGCTCCGGAAGCAGGGTCAGCACCACCGCAGCAATGACGGACCCTCTCATATTTCCAATTCCGCCCATAACCACAAACACCAGTATGGTGATGGACATATTATAGCCGAAATTCTTCGGAAGCGCCTGCAGAGAGCTCAGATTATGCGCATAGAGCACACCGCCTGCTCCCGCAATTGCCGCAGAAATTGTAAATGCCAGCAGCTTGTAGCGCGTCACATGAAGTCCCACCGACTCGGCTGCAATGCGATTGTCGCGAATCGCCATAATGGCTCTTCCTGTCCGGGAACGGATCAGATTCTGTACGATGACGAGAGAGATCAGCAGAAGGATAATACCGGCTGTAAAGCTGGAAAGCTTCGGCGTTCCGGTGATTCCCTGAGCCCCCTTAATCAGCGTCTGTCCGCCCTTCTCAAGTCCCAGCGCCATATTATCCTTCATAGAGAGGTGAAGCCCCCTCGAGTCGACGCCGAGATAAAGCGCATTGATCAGATTCTTGATAATCTCCCCGAAGGCAAGCGTGACAATGGCGAGATAGTCACCGCGAAGACGCAGCACCGGAATACCGATCAAAAAGCCGAGCAGGGCCGCAGTCAGCGCCCCGATCAGAACCGCCAGCACAAAGGAGGCCATGGGCGGCAGCTTTCCGTTCATTAAATTCGTCCAGAGCGCAGAGGCAAATGCTCCCACGCACATGAAGCCCGCATGGCCCAGAGAGAGCTCACCCGAAATTCCGACAACAAGATTCAGACTCACCGCCATGATGGAATAGGTACAGAGCGGCACCAGAAGCCCCTTCATAAGAGAGCTCATATTTCCTGTCTTCAACACAATTTCCACTATGATATAGGCCACTGCAACCATGGCATAGGTGATCATATCTCCCGCAAAGGATTGTCTCTTCAGCTTTTTATTCATCTTTGCCTCACACTTTCTCCATGATTTTCCTGCCTAAAATTCCGGTCGGTTTTACTACCAGAACAATAATCAGCACAGAAAATACAATTGCATCTGACAGCTTGGACGAAATATATGCCTTGGACAGATTCTCCAGAACCCCAAGCAGCAATCCTCCGATCAAAGCTCCGGGAATGGATCCGATCCCCCCAAGAACAGCTGCGACAAAAGCCTTGATGCCAGGCATTGCACCTGTAGTCGGCGTGAGCGTGGGATAGGCGGAACACAGCAGCACTCCCGCAAGCGCCGCCAGTGCAGAGCCGATTGCAAAGGTCAGGGCAATCGTGGAATTCACATTTACTCCCATGAGTGTCGCAGCTCCCTTGTCCTCGGAAACTGCAAGCATGGCCTGCCCCGCCCTGGTTTTGTTGATAAAAGCCGTGAGACTGATCATGACGATCACACAGGCGAGAATCGCCGTGAGTGTCTCTCCGGAAATAGTAAGTTTTCCCCCTGCAAGGCTCAGCGCCGGAAGCGGAACGACAGAGCTGAAGCTCTTCGGATTCGCGCCAAAAATCAACAGTGAAAGATTCTGCAGAAGATAGGATACGCCGATTGCAGTAATCAGCACAGCAAGCGAGTTGGCTCCGCGCAGCGGCTTGTAGGCGATGCGCTCTATCACGACGCCGAGTGCTGTACAGACCAGAACCGAGAGAAGTACGGCGGGCAATGCCGGGAGTCCCGCAGAGGACATCGCCATAAAGCTGACATAGCCGCCTACCATAATGACATCTCCGTGCGCGAAGTTCAGCATCTTTGCGATGCCGTATACCATGGTGTAGCCCAGCGCAATAATCGCGTAGATCGAGCCCAGGCTGATTCCGCTCAACAGATATGAGATAAAGGTCATAATCTACTCCTCTTTGTCTTTCCACTACAGTGGCCTAACAGCAGAGGGCTGCCGCCTGACGGCACCCCTCTGCCTGTATGTGAAGCTCGTCTTATAAATCTCAGTCTTCTACGGACTTGTAGCTGCCGTCCTGAACCATGACCGCCTTCGGTTCCTTGCTCGGAGCGCCATCCTCTGACCAGGTGATGGTTCCGGTCAGTCCCTCAACAGTGATCTCCGTCATGGCCTTCTCCATTGCAGTTCCAATCTCCTCAACGGACATGCCCGGATTGATATCCGCCTTCTCCGCCGCAAGCTTGATTGCATACATTCCGTCATACATGTCTGCCGCAAACTGGATCGGAGTTTCGTTAAAGCGATCCTGATATGCCTTCACAAAATTCACTGTGCGCTCATCTGTCGCATCTGCCGCAAACGGGGTGAGCAGCATCAGTCCCTCTGCGAGAGACTGATCAAAGCCCTCAAGATTCAGAATACCATCCATACCGTCACAGCCAAAGAAGATCGGAGCGTAGTCCATATCCTTTGCCTGCTTCAGCACCAGAGCCGCCTCTGTATAATAGAAGGGAAGGAATACCAGCTCTGCACCTGCATTGCGGATATTCTGAAGCTGTATATTGAAATCTGTCTTATTGTCCGCAGTAAACTGCTCTGTTGCGACAATCTCAAGCCCCTGCTCCGGCGCTTCCTGAATAAAGCTCTCATAAACACCGGTGGAGTAGACATCGGAGGCATCGTAAAGTATGCCGATCTTTGTCGCAAGTTTGTGCGTCCCGATATACTCCGCGGACTTCTCGCCCTGCTGCGGGTCAGAGAAGCAGACTGCAAAGGTATTCGGATTCGCAATGCAGTCCGGGGCTGAGCCGGAGGGCGTGAGCTGGAACATATTTTCGTTCACGGACTCCGCAGAGACAGCGATGCAGGGAGCACTGGTCGTGGTTCCGAGCAGCATATCCATGCCCCAGTCCTTCAGGGAATTGTAGGCGTTCACAGATTTCTCCGCGTCGTGCTCATCATCCTCGAACTGAATTTCTACCGGATAACCGTTAATTCCGCCCGCAGCGTTGATCTCATCGACCGCGATCTGTTGGGCGTTCTTACATGAGAGACCATAAACTGCCGCTCCGCCGGTGATCGGCCCGATTCCACCGATTTTCCAGCTCTCTCCCTCGGAAGAGCTCCCGCCGGATGTCGCTGCGCCTGAACCGGAAGAAGAACCTCCGCACGCCGCAAGTGACAGCACCATAGAGACCGCAAGTACCATTGACAATGCTTTTCTCATGATTTTTTCCTCCTATCACAAAGCTTTGTCCCTCTGAAGCGGACAGCAGTTGATACACAGCAGTGATCAGACTTCAGCTCCCCTGCATTCTCAGGCAACCCGGGACATCTCACCAGAGATCATCTTTCGGATTTAGAATCAGATTATAAAGACCATGTCAGCATATGTCAACTAAAGATTTTAACGAATCAACGCGTATCATCGCTAAATTTTCTTTTTATCCTATATCTCATCCCTCGGATCGCGCATCATCAGATCTCCCACCGCTCTCTCCGCTTCCTTTCCGTCAAAGAGAATGTGATTCACCTCCTCGACGATAGGCATACAAATATGAAAGCGCCGGGACAGAGCAAGCGCTGCCCGCGCAGAATAGACGCCCTCCACCACCTGATGCACCTCCTGCATGGCTTCCTCCATGCTTTTCCCCTGCCCAATCAGGATTCCGGCTCTGCGGTTTCTGGAGTGCATGCTGGCACAGGTGACAATCAGATCACCGATTCCGGAGAGTCCTGCAAAGGTCTCGGCGGCAGCCCCCATTGCAATTCCGAGCCTGGTGAGCTCTGCGATGCCCCGCGTGATCAGCGCGGCCTTCGTATTGTCTCCGTAGCCCAGTCCGTCGGCTATTCCTGCTGCGAGAGCTATGACATTCTTGATTGATCCCCCCAGCTCTATGCCCAGCATGTCCGTGGAGGTATAGACACGAAAGCGCGGACTCATAAAGAGCTCCCGCACTTCCTCCGCAATTTTCGTGTTATGGGCCCCTGCGACGCAAGTGGTCGGGAGTTTTCTTGCAACTTCCTCCGCGTGACTCGGTCCGGAGAGACAGCTCACTCTCGCGAGCGGCAGCTCCTCCTCCACCTGTGCCGTCTGTGTCTTTAAACTCTGCTCCTCGATCCCCTTGGACGCGCAGACGATCAGCTGTCCGGCTGCACTGTGCGGCGCAACGCGCCGTGCGATCTCTCTCGTATACACAGAGGCAACCGCCAGCACAATCCCATCACAGCTTTGCACAGCCTCTTGAAGATCGGAGGTGACAAGCAGCTCCTCCGGCAGAACCACCCCCGGCAGGCTCTCATTTCTTCTGCTCTCTCGGAGCGCCCTGGCTTTTCTCTCGGAACTGGACCACAGGGTCACTGCATGTCCGTTTTCAAGCAGCAAAAGCGCAAGGGCACTGCCCCATGCTCCTGCACCAATCACAGCAATCCGTCTCATTTTTTATCCACATCCATTCCCCTGGTAAAGAGCTTCACTCTGCTCTCTGTTCCGGCGAGCAGTCTGCCTATATTGGTTCTGTGCCGGAAGATCGAGAGCGCCGGAATGAAGACGGCAAGCAGCAGAAATTCCGTACTGTGCGGTGCAGCCACCGGAAGAGCTCCTCTCAGATACAGCATGACACTGAACACCAGCAGAAATGCCATAGCCGTGATCGAGGAGAGTGACACATAGCGCGTTGTCACCGCCACCAGCAGAAACACCGCGCACCAGAGCAGTGCGAGCCGTATATCAAAGGCAATGAGCACTCCGACCGTGCTTGCGACCCCCTTGCCCCCCCGGAAGCCGAGATAGAAGGGATAGTCGTGCCCCAGCATGACGCCCACGGAAGTCCAGAGCACCATTAACATCTGTATCTCCGGTGAGGAGGCGAAGCAAAGGCGCGCGGCGACACAGGGAATGATTGCCTTCAGCGCATCTCCCAGAAGCACCAGCACTCCGGCCCCCGTTCCCATAACGCGCAGTGAATTGGTTGCACCCGTCGAGTGACTCCCATAGCTTCTTATATCAAAACCGCGAAGCTTTCCCATGAAATAACCGCTCTGAAAGGTTCCGAACAGATATCCGATGATGAGGCAAATCAGCCGTTCTGTCATTCTGCATCCTTTCCCTGACGCTCCCGCACAAAGAAGCGTATCATAGTTCCGCGAAAGCCAAAGGCCTCGCGTATCCGATTCTCCAGAAAGCGCTGATAAGAGAAGTGCATCAGTTCCTTATCATTTACAAAGAACACGAAGCTTGGCGGCTTTACCGCAACCTGTGTCGCATAAAAGATCTTCAGTCTGTGTCCCTTGTCACTCGGCGGCTGCTGCAGCACCGTCGCCTCTGAGACAATTTCATTTAACACGCCGGTTCTTATGCGAAGCGTCTGGGAGGAACGCACCATGTCAATGAGCTCAAAGAGCTTGTGCATGCGCTGCCCTGTCTCCGCTGAGATGAAGAGGAATTCCGCGTAGGGCATAAAGGAGAGTGTGCTTTTGATCTTCTCCGTGAACTCCCTCATGGTCTTATCGTTCTTCTCAATCAGATCCCATTTATTGACTGCGACAACGATACCCTTGCCCCGCTCATGCGCGATTCCCGCTATCTTTGCGTCCTGCTCCGTCACGCCCTCGCTCGCATCAATCACCATGATCACGACATCTGCCCGCTCCACTGCCGTCACAGTGCGGATGATGCTGTAGCGCTCCAGATCCTCGTGTATCTTACTCTTTCTGCGGAGCCCGGCCGTGTCAATAAACACATACTCCGTATCGTTATGCAGCACCACGGTATCGATGGCATCCCGCGTAGTACCTGCAATATCCGAGACAATTACGCGGTTCTCGCCGAGCAGGCGATTGATGATGGAGCTCTTTCCGACATTCGGTTTTCCTATGACTGCGACATGGGGTCTGTCATCCTCCTCAGTCTCCTCTCCGCTCTCCTCCGGGAAATGCCCGCTCACTACTTCCAGCAGATCGCCAAGCCCCAGCCGCGAGGCCGCAGAGACCGGCACCGGATCTCCCATCGCCAGATTGTAGAACTCATAGACGTCATTCTGAAACTTTGCAAAGCTATCCACCTTATTCACCGCGAGCACGACCGGTTTTCTGGAGCGGCGCAGCATGTCCGCGACCTTGTAGTCCGCATCCGTGAGTCCAGAGCGCACATCGACGAGGAAGATGATGACATCCGCCGTCTCAATCGCGATCTCCGCCTGCTCTCTCATACTTGCAAGCAGCAGATCCCGCGTATCCGGCTCAATACCACCGGTATCAATCAGCGTGAAATTATGATTCAACCAGCTGCAATCCGCATAAATTCTGTCTCTTGTGACACCGGGCGTATCCTTCACAATGGCAATCGGCTCTCCCGCAATTGCATTAAAGAGCGACGATTTCCCGGTATTCGGTCTGCCGACAATGGCGACTACCGCCTTGCTCATAGTCTTTCTCCTTCTTCGCGGAGCAGCTCCGCGTCTTTCATATCTGTATCAATTTCTTCTGTCTCCGCAGAGAGCAGCACAGCTTCCTCTTCCCCCTCGTCGTTGAGAATCACTGTTTCATCCTCCGGAAGCTCATATTCCCCGTGGACAGGATCATTGACATAATCCGGATCATTGACCGCATTCACGAGGTCCGACCCCGACGAGCCGATAATCACACAGCGCACGCCGAGCTCATGCTCAAGCTGTTCCCGCGTCATATCGTCCAGAAGCACCTCCTCACCGCTCCGAAAGATACACTGCGGGAGCAGCAGGCGGTCTCCGAGCTCTTTTCCCCTGAGACCATCCAGAATATCTCTGCCTGTCAGCAGGCCGGTCACCGTGATTCTCTCTCCGAAGAAATGATTCACTAACGGGTAGAACAGAAGCTTTTTCTCAGGCAGTCTTGCGGCAATCTTCTGCAGCTCTCTCCCCACAGAGGGAGCTGCGAGCATACCACTGATGGAACTCACTGTCTCTGTAATCCCCAGCGGCTCCAGCACAGAGAGCGCTTCATCCACCTCCTCTGTCAGAAGGCGCAGCATACCCACACCATTTTCCAGCTGAAGATAACCGTCATATCGCCCTGCCTCGGGGAGCTCTCGCTCCGCCGTGAGATAGAATTCATCGCTCGCATGGATAAAATGCAGGCCACAGCGCCTCACAGCTTCCTGCTGGAAATGCTCCACGATATCTATGGTCTGCGCCGCGTCTTCCTTCAGGATGGGTTCCAGCGGACAGAGCTTGTCCCGGTAGTCCGTAAGTCCGACCGGCACGACAGACACACTCTGCATGACCGGCGCATACTCCAGCAGATCCCTCACAGTTCTCTCAAGCTCCGCCCCGTCGTTCCATCCCTTGCACAGCACAATCTGCCCGTTCATCTCTATGCCCGCTTCATAGAGCTCCCTGATAAAGCGCAGCTTTTCCCCCGCAAAGCGGTTGTGCAGCATGCGCTTTCTGAGCTCAGGATTTGTGGTGTGGACAGAGATATTGATCGGTTCCAGTCGATAATCGATGATATGACGAATATCCTTCTCCTGCATATTCGTCAGCGTAATATAGTTCCCCTGCAAAAAGGAGAGCCGCGAATCGTCATCCTTAAAATAGAGTGTGTCGCGCATCCCCTTTGGCATCTGGTCAATGAAGCAGAAAATGCAGCCGTTTGAGCAGGATCTGTAATCACTCATAAGACCGTTTTCAAAGACCAGTCCCGGATCCTCACAGCCGTTTTCTATCTCCAGCTCCCACTCCTCCCCATTTGGCTTCAGGATGAGCAGGGTCACGCATTCTGCGTTGACCTGATAGCGGTAATCAAAGACATCTTCTATGCGTTTTCCATTGACAGAGAGCAGTCTGTCCCCTGCCCGGATCTCCAGCTCCTCCGCCGCAGAGCCGGGCTCGACCGCCGCAATCAGATGTCCCTTATCTCTACTCAATATGACTCTCTCCCCAAAAAGTGAGCGCAGCAGTCCCTGGTCCTGTGTGCGCACCGATCACGCAGCCGATATTGGAGACTACCGGCATTCCTTCCATGGCGGGAAAACGCTCCCGCACCATGCGGCTCAGCTTCTCCCCCTCCTCAGGGCAGTCTGAATGGACGATATAAACCGGACCGTGATAATCTCTTCCATCCGCTGCCAGCTCCTCCATCTTCTGTATCAGCGCCTGCGCGGCCTTCTGCTTCCCTCTCACCTTCATCTGCGGGATCAGAAGCCCCTCGCGATCCACATGCAGCACCGGACATATATTCAGGATGTTTCCGACCAGTCCCGCAACCGGCTTCACCCTCCCGCCGCGGACATACCAGCTGAGATCTGTTGAGTAAAACCAGGTTTCCACCTGCTCTCTGGCGCGCAGCGCATAGTCGCAGCAGTCCTTAAAACTACGCCCTGCATCCTTCTGGCGCCAGACTGCATCCACCAGCAGCGCATAACCGAGCGATGCATTCCGGCTGTCCACCACATATATGCTGCGCTCCGGATAGTTCTCCTTTAGCGCCTCCGCTGCGCTCACCGCCGAACCCATGGCTCCGGAAATCCCGGAGCTCAGCGTGAGATACAGAACATCTCTGCCTTCCCTCAGAAAACTCTCAAAGAAATCAAAAAAGTCCTGAAAATTCGGCTGAGAGGTCTTCGGCAGAGCCCCCTTTCGCATGCGCGCATAAAACTCCTCAAAGGAAAGCGACTGCCCCAGATCATCAAGGTGCACCTCTCCGTCATCAGAAATCCATCGAAAGCAGATATAAGGGATATCCCTGTCGTCAAAAAATTCCTTCGGCTGATCCACAGTAGAACTGCAGGCCAGAACAAAATCTCCCATTTTACTTCCTCTCCGTTCGGATTTACCAGCTCCTTCAGGCTGAGCTTTAAAACATTTTACATGAATTGCCCACTCTTTGCAACGCAGCCTTGCGCGGACGCAGTGAAAATGATATCCTTTCTTTGGTAAAACCAGACATCTTTGAAGGAGAACAGCTATGCAGAACATTGACCATACACAAAACCGGCTCCCGGTGGCGCCGTTAAAAATCGCCGCGCTCGAGAGCTGCAGAGAGCTCGCGGAAAAAGTCAACGAACACCTCATCCATCTGCGCTCTGCAAATCCCGAGCGCACAGAGGAGCGCGCCAAGAGCCTGCACTACCGTGGGTATGACGCGGATTCCTATCTTCTGGATATCAACTGCCCGCGCTTCGGCACCGGCGAGGGGAAGGGAATCATCAATGAATCCGTCCGCGGCAGCGATCTCTATGTTATGGTAGATGTCACAAACTATTCCCTCACTTATAAGGTAGACGGAGACCTGAATCATATGTCCCCGGATGATCATTTTCAGGATCTGAAGCGCATCATTGCCGCAGGCGGCGCCGCAGCACACCGCATCAGTGTTATCATGCCCTTTCTCTACGAGGGCAGACAGCACCGCAGAACCAAGAGAGAATCTCTCGACTGCGCCTATATGCTGACGGAACTTGAAAATATGGGCATCAGCAACTTCATCACCTTTGACGCGCACGATCCGCGCGTACAGAATGCCACCCCCTTTACCGGCTTTGACAATTTCATGCCGACGTATCAGTTCATCAAGACCTGCTTTAAGAACATTCCCAATCTTCAGATCGACAAGGACCATCTGATGATCATCAGCCCAGATGAGGGCGCCATGGATCGCGCGATCTACGTGGCAAATATACTCGGCGTTGACATCGGTATGTTCTATAAGCGCCGCGACTATTCCAAGGTGATTAACGGCAGAAACCCCATCGTGGCACATGAATTCCTCGGCGCCAGTGTAAAGGACAAGGACGTCATGATCATGGACGACATGATCTCCTCCGGCGAGAGCATGATGGATACTGCCCGAAGCTTAAAGGAGCGCGGCTGCAAGCGCGTCATTATCTGCGCGACCTTCGGCCTCTTCACCAACGGTCTTGATTCCTTCCGTGAGAAGTACGAGGCGGGCATCATCGATTATGTCTGCACCACAAATCTGAACTATCGCCGTCCGGAGCTTCTCAATGAGCCCTGGTATCTGGAGGCAGATATGAGCGGATATCTCGCCTATATTATCCACAGCCTGAACTGTGACGCCTCCTCCGAGGACAGAGAGGCTTCCACACAGAAAATTCGGGACTTTATGAAAAATCTTCAGAATGATGATTACGAGTATTACGGGTCTGTAATCGAATAACCCCTTTGCTGCTTCAGGAGCCATCGCATGCGATGGCTCTTTCTTTTTGTTCAACAGAAAATTTTCCGCTCTTGTCATCTCTCCTGTGCGGTGCTATGATAAAAATTAGTTAGTTATAACTAATAACTATCCTCATACGAAAGAAGGGAGAGCCAATGATCTATAAAAAGCTGAAGCAATATGCGCCGGAGCGCATCGGATTTGGCTGGGCCGGCATGCTTCTGGCACTTCTGTCAGCCACACTTACCATAAGCGCCTACTACTATCTATACCTGTTTCTTGAGGATCTGCTGTCAGTAAAGAAGCTTTTCCTAACCGTACCGCTCGCCCTGCACATGGTGCTGCTCCTCACCGCGTCCCTGTTCCTCTACTTTGCATCGCTTATCGCAACACATATTCTGGCCTTTCGCCTAGAGACCAATCTGAAAAAACAGGGCCTCCGTCATCTGATGCGGGCCTCCTTCAGCTTCTACGACAGAAACGAGTCCGGAAGAATACGAAAAATCATTGACGACAACACTGCGCTGACACATGTGAGCGTCGCGCATCTGATCCCCGATCTCACAACTGCCCTCTTCACACCTCTGCTGGGAATACCGCTCTGCTTCTATATCGACTACCGGCTGGGGCTGCTGTTTACGGTGAGTCTCTTCTCCGGAATATTTTTTATCCATCGCATGATGGGGGAACAGAGCTTTATGGAAGCTTATATGAAGGCCTCAGAAAAAATGAATTCCGGCGCAGTGGAATATGTGCGCGGCATACAGGTGATGAAGATATTCAGAACCAATGTCCGCGCCATGAAGGACTTCTATCAGTCCATAGTCGCGTACTCAGATCTCGCTCTGAAGTACAGCATGAGCTGCCGCGGATGGTATGTCCTCTTTCAGCTGTTCTTCAATTCCGTTTTTCTCGTCGCTCTGTTTTTTGGTTATATGAATGCAGCTGAGCCGCGGCTGTATCTCACAAAATTCATGTTCTACGTGCTCTTTGGCGGTGTACTCTTCATTGCTCTTATGAAGGTTATGTACGTAGGCATGTACGTATTTCAGGCCTCATCCTCCATCAAAAATATCGAGACGCTCTTTACAGAGATGACAGAGCGCAGGCTCTCTGCCGGAGAGCTCGAGACAATGGATTCTCCCGATATTGAGTTTCGCGACGTAAGCTTCGGATATGACAGTGAACCCATCATAGAGAAGCTCTCCCTCTTCCTTCCCGCCGGACGCAGCTATGCCCTCGTTGGCGGCTCTGGCTCCGGAAAATCGACGTTTGCAAAGCTGATCTCCGGCTTTTATTGTCTGGACAGCGGACAGATTCTGGTGGGCGGGCATGCGCTCAGCGAATACAGTGAGCGGGCGCTCTCCAGAAACATCGCGAATGTGTTTCAGGATGCAAAGCTTTTTAAGAGAAGCATCTATGAAAATGTTCTGCTGGGAAGAAGATCCGCCAACCGTGAAGAGGTAATGAGGGCGCTGCATCTCGCGCAATGCGATGAGATACTGGATAAATTCAAGGACCGTGAAAACACTCTGATCGGCGCAGAGGGGGTGCATCTCTCCGGCGGAGAGGTGCAGAGAATCGCAATTGCAAGAGCGATCTTAAAGGATGCCAAAATCATAATACTTGATGAGGCATCCGCTGCAGCAGATCCGGAAAATGAATATGAGCTTCAGCGGGCACTGTCAAATCTTATGAGAGGGAAGACAGTCATTATGATTGCCCATCGTCTCAGCTCCATCAAAAATGTTGATGAAATTCTTGTCATGAAACAGGGACAGGTCATTGAGCGCGGCAGCCATAAGGAGCTTATGCAGCTTGATTCCGTCTATAAAGGAATGCAGGAAATGTTCATGCGCGCCAACGAATGGGGGGTGAAATAATGAAACGCTTTCTGAAAGAAAAGTTCGGCCTCACGGAACAGGGCGCCGGAGCGGTGCAGCAGGCCGCAGTGCTGTCTTTTTTCGTAAACGTCGGCTATATGGCGCTGATGATGATTGCCATGTACTACGGAGACAATGTGCTTCGGGACATTCAAAAGCCTGCCCTGCACTATCTGCTCATCATCATCGCTGCGCTTGCCGTCCTCTTTCTGATTATTGACCGGGAGTACGTAAAAACCTTTAACGCGACCTATCAGGAGGCCCGGGAACTCCGGTTGGAAATTGCCGAACGTATTCAGGAGCTTCCGCTCTCCTACTTTTCGCGGCATGATCTGAGCGACCTCGCGCAGACTATTATGCAGGATGTAACCGATATTGAACATGCCATGAGCCACGCCATGCCGCGCTGCATCGCCTACGGCGCTTTTCTGCTCGTGATCGGCATACTCCTTCTGATTTCCGAGCCACGTCTTGGCCTCGCCGTCATATTAGCTCCAATCCTGGCCCTTCTTCTGCTTCTACTCTCCAAAAACATGCAGAAAAACTGGACTGCCAGATACTTCTGGCGAAGCAGAGAGACCACAGAGGCCTTTCAGGAGACCATAGAACTGCACAGAGAGATACGAAGCTGCGGCATTGAGGAAGAAAATTTCCGTCAGCTCTCTGACGCGCTGGACGACTCTGAGAAGCTGCGGCTCCGCGCTGAGATGGTACAGGCCATACCGATTCTGCTCTCCACTGCGGTAATGAAGCTGAATCTCGGAGTTGTCGCACTTGTTTCTGCCTGCCTGCTACACCAAAATGCAGTGCAACTGATCTACGTCATCGGTTTTCTTCTCGCCTCTGTGCGTCTTGTGGATGCAGTCAGTGCCATGGAGGAGACCTTCGCGGAGCTTCTCTACCTGAATGCAAGAGTACAGCGCATCAATGAGCTGAGAAATACAGAGACACAGCAGGGCGAGGACGTTGCACTGGAGCACTTTGATATTGAGCTCCGGGATGTTGAATTTTCCTATGAGAACAGCGGGAAAGTTGTAGACCGAGCCTGCTTCACTGCAAGACAGGGCGAGGTCACCGCAATTGTCGGGCCCTCCGGCTGCGGAAAATCCACGCTGCTGAGACTCATTTCCCGGCTCCTGGACTACCAAAGTGGAAAAATCCTGATCGACGGAAAGGACATCCGCCACATCTCCACGACCTCCCTCTTTGAGAATGTCTCCTTCGTATTTCAGGATGTGATTCTGTTTAACAGCTCTGTCATGGACAATATCCGCATGGGACGCGCCGATGCGGATGATGAGGAGGTACGGGGGGCCGCACGCCTCGCCAACTGCGAGGAATTTATCCTGAAGCTGCCACAGGGCTATGACACGGAAATCGGAGAAAATGGCAGCAGACTCTCCGGCGGGGAGCGGCAGAGGATCTCCATCGCACGGGCTCTCTTAAAGAATGCGCCCATCCTTCTGCTGGACGAGATCAGCGCAAGCCTTGATGTAGAAAATGAGATGCAGATTCAGAGCGCGCTGAACCGCCTGATAGCCGGAAAGACCGTGATCATCGTCTCTCACCGGATGAAGTCCATCGAAAAAGCAGATCAGATCGTCGTGATGAATGCCGGAAAAGTAGAGGCCACCGGCACACATGAAACGCTGCTCGCTTCGTCGGCGCTCTACCGCAGGCTCATTGAGAAATCAAACCTCACGGAGAGCTTCAGCTACTGAAAAGAGTCTTGTCATGCGGTAAATCCTGAGAAGTATCCTGTATGGCAAGAAAGGCTGCGTTCAGCCCTCGCTTCACACCGGCTGCGCGGTGAGAAAAGAAGAGCTCACTCCTGCAGCAGGTACAGAGCTCCGTCAAATGGATGCGCGCCGCCTGTACACCGCAGCGCATCAGGCGCCGGCGGTTCGCCTCCTTCAGGTTGAGCTGCCAGTGCCTTGTTCCTCCCACCTTTGTATGAGGCGCGGAGAGAATATGCTCCGTATCCCCGCCAAAGCAGGAGATAAACTCCTCTGCAACCTCCTCTCCGACCTCGTAGCAGTCTTCGCAGATTCCGGGACCGATGCCAATGATGAGATCCGCCGCAGCGGTTCCGTAATGTTCTCCCATGAGCTCCACCGCACGCTGCTGTATGCCTTCTACCGTTCCTCTCCAACCCGCATGCACCAGAGCGATCGCGCGGTGCATCGGATCCACAAAGTATACAGGAATACAGTCCGCGTGATAGGTGACAAGCGTAATTCCCGGAACATCTGTCATCAGACCGTCTATGTTATGGTAGGGTCTCTCCCGGAGAACTCCGGCGCCCCTGTCCTCCGCTGTCACAACGCGGATATTGGTCGTGTGGGTCTGTCTCGCCACAACAAAGGAATCCGGCTCCACCGCAATGGCTGCCGCCATCCTGCGATAATTCTCCCGCACATGCTCTGGGCGGTCTCCGCGGTCAAAGGAAAAGTTCATGCTTTTAAGATAACCCTCGCTCACCCCTCCCTCTCGCGTGGAAAAGCCGTGGTGCACGAATCCCAGCTCCTCATACGCGGAAAAGCTGAAGTAGCGAAGTGCTCCTGTTCTGTATTCCTTCATTGCCTGCTCCACTGCATACCTCCGATTAAATTTTCCTCCCGGCAGCTCTGCTTATGTACCCCAAAAAGCATTCTTTATCCAGCGTATCTCTGTTCCGCAGATTCCGATGCAGTCAAAGCGAACCGGCACATCTGCGCGGCAGCGATGTGTATAGAGATACTGCTTCGCCGTGTGGATGATCTGTCTCTGTTTGTGAAAATCTACCGCCATGAGCGGATCTCCAAAGCTCCGGTCTGCGCGGTACTTCACCTCAAAAAACACAAGGTAACCACTATCCAGTCCCACAAGATCAATCTCTCCGCTCCGCGTGCGGTAGTTTCTCTGAATCAGACTGACTCCCTGCTGCTGAAGATATGCCGCAGCCCGCTTCTCGTGCACAGCGCCGATCTCTCTTCGATTCATACCCGGACACCCCACTCACACAAAATGAGAGATAAAGCTTCGTCTGTGAATCGGGCATGGCCCGTATTTCCGGAGCGCCGCAATATGCTGTGCGGTTCCGTAGCCCTTATGCTTCTCAAAACCGTAATCCGGATAAAGCAGCGCATACTCCTCCATCATGCGGTCCCGTGCCACCTTTGCGAGTATGGAGGCCGCGGCGATGCTTACGCTCTTTGCATCTCCCTTTATGATCGGAAGCTGCGGGATGTCCACCCCCGGAATTGTGACCGCATCGTTTAACAGCAGCTCTGGCCGCACAGACAGCCCCTCAATCGCCTTCCGCATCGCCTCATAGGTCGCCTGAAGAATATTGATCTCGTCAATTCGTTCCGGCGAAACCATTCCAATTTCGAACGCGACCGCCTTCTCCCGGATCTCATCAAAGAGGAGAGCACGCCTTGCAGGAGAGAGCCTTTTTGAGTCATTGAGATACAAAATCTCACACTCTCGCGGCAGAATCACAGCTGCGGCAGCCACAGGACCTGCGAGCGGCCCCCTTCCTGCCTCATCAATACCGCAGACCGCAGCAAGCTCTCCGTGCGCTCTCTCATATTCCCGCATGGCAAAAAGACGTGCCTTCTCTTTTTCCAGTTTTTCTCCGCCGAGCTCTCTCATGCCCCTCTCTCCGAATTTTCAGATGTTGACGCAGCTTCCTTCGCGCTTATCCCGCAGTCTGCATTTTCCGCGCCATAGTCTTCCGGTTCCTCCAGGGAGATGCGCCCCAGAAGTCCTGCGCGATATTCATTCATAATGATGCCGGAGGCCTTGGCATAGTCCGGCCCTCCCCCGGCAAGAAGACAGCCCCGTTTTATGGCGATCGCTGCAATCAGCCCGGGCTCTGTGACCGTCTCATCGCACAGCTCGTAGCGCCGATACAGCCCCTCCGCCTTATCTCTGCCTCTTAAGAAGCGTATAAACTCCGCCGCGAGCTCCGTCGGTTCCACAATCATTTCATTGATCGATCCCAGAAATGCAATCATGGCGCCCACATTCTGATCCTCGAATTTTGGCCAGAGTATGCCCGGTGTGTCCAGAAGCTCCACTGACTGGTTCAGGCGTATCCACTGATTGCCGCGCGTCACTCCCGGCCTGTTGCCGGTCTTTGCCGAGCTTTTTCCCGCAATGGTATTGATCAGCGTAGATTTACCGACATTCGGAATGCCCGCAACCATCGCGCGGACTGGGCGGTTTAATATGCCGCGCCTTCTGTCTCTCTCCCGCTTTGCCGCACAGGCTCGCTCAATCAGTGCAAAAAGCTTTTTCAGGTTCTTTCTGCTGCGTGCGTCCATCATAAAGCACTCTACTCCCTCACGCCTGAATGCCGCAGACCAAGCGGCAGTCACCTTATCCTCCGCAAGGTCTGCCTTATTCATAACGATGATGCGCTCTTTTCCTCTGCCCAGAGCACCGATATCCGGGTTTCTGGTCGCCATGGGAGCCCGCGCATCCACCAGCTCAATAATCATATCGACCGCCCGTACATCCGCCTCCATGGCGCGTCTCGCCCTTGTCATGTGTCCGGGATACCACTGTATATTCATCTCATCCTCACTTTATCAGTCCGATTTTGCCAAGCGGGGCAATCCTGAACCACACCCTTCCTGTAATCGCCTCGATGGGAACGCTGCCTACACTTCCAAAGCGTGAATCCTCTCCAGCCTCTCTGTTGTCACTCAGCACAAAGTATTCGTCCTCACCGAGGAGCACCGGCTCCTCCGCCTCCCCCGCGATGGACACAGCTGCATCAAGCCCCTCCGGCAGCTGAAGCGGTTCCCCGTTGATCAGGAGAGCTCCATGCTGTATCTGCACTGCCTCTCCCGGAAGACCCACGATGCGCTTAATACTGACTGCGCTTCCAGAGGGACTCTGAAACAGCACCACATCAAAACGCCCCGGTCCAAACAGCTTCGGCGTCACTCTGTCAAGCAGCAGCCTATCTCCGTCCTCCAGTGTAGTTCGCATACTCTGCCCTGCGTTGACGGTCTGCGTGCCAAAAGCATAGACACAGACCCAGGCCAGCGCAATAACAGTAGCAATTTCCACGATCCAGCGCACAATAAGCTGTATCAGGCTATCCTGATAATGCTCTCCCACCAGGCTCTCCCTTCCAAACCAAGCTTAATTTCCTGTTAAGCAAAACAGGGGGACAGCATCCAACGCCTGTCCCCCTGATATTTCACTGCCTTAAAACAGATTACTGAATGACTTCCTTAACCTTCGCGGCCTTACCGGTGCGCTGTCTCAGATAGTTCAGCTTTGCTCTTCTTACCTTACCCTTACGGACCACCTCAACCTTATCTACAAAGGGAGAGCTCATCGGCCAGGTCTTCTCTACGCCGATACCGTTGGAGAGCTTTCTGACGGTAAAAGTCTTTCTCAGACCGCCGTTCTGAAACTTCATGACAGTTCCCTCAAAAATCTGGATTCTCTCACGATTGCCCTCTTTGATCTTATTGTAAACTCTGACGGTGTCACCTACATTGAACTCGCCCGGGTTTTTGATCTGCTCGGCTTCAATCTTCTCTAAAATCGGATTCTGCTTCATTTTGATTTCCTCCTGAATTCATTCGACGTTCTTAAGTCGACCTGGACTCAGCGGAACATCTCTTTTTAACAGCTTGAATATGTTACCATTTTTCCGAGAAGAATACAAGGCTTTTTCAAAAAAATTCGCAGACCTCCGGTAGAAATGAAGAAAACAGACAGAGCAGATGATGATTAATACCAGTAGGCTGCGTAAAGTTTTCCGGATGCGCAGGCTCCGTAGCTTGCATAGGAATTGCCGTGACAGTCTATTTCATCTCTGTCTATATCTCTCCATCCAGCTCCTCCAGACTGCGAAGGAACTTTTTGTCCTGCTTTGTGAGCTCTACCCTCCGAAAGAGATCAGGCCTCCGCTCTCTGGTCCGGAGAAGGGCCTGCTCCCGGCGCCAGCGATCCACTCTGCCGTGATCCCCTGAGAGCAGTACCGGCGGCACACGAAGGCCCTCATAGACCTCCGGTCTCGTGTACTGCGGATACTCGAGAAGCGAACCCTCAAGGGACTCTGTCTCCCCGCTCTCCCTGTTTGATAGAACTCCCGGAACCATACGGCTTATGGCATCCACCATGACCATAGCGGGAAGCTCTCCTCCGGTCAGAACATAATCTCCGATCGAGTAGCAGTCCGCATGAAGAAGCGCAAGCGCCCGCTCATCTACTCCCTCATAATGCCCGCAGAGTATCACAAGCTCCTCTTCCCTCGCGAGCTCCTTCGCCGCCCCCTGATCGAAGAGCTTTCCCTGCGGCGTCGTATAAATGACTCTCGGGCTGCACTGGAGCTCCTCCGACAGAGCGCGGTAACAGCGAAGGATCGGATCTGCCTGCATCAGCATACCGGCTCCTCCGCCATAGGGATAATCGTCTACATGACCGTGTTTTTCCGTGGTATAGTCTCGGATATTTCTGGCCTCGACAGAGAGCAGCCCGTCGCGCTGCGCCCTTCCTATAATGCTGGTTCCCATCCCCGAAAGTATCATCTCGGGAAAGAGAGTCAGGATATGAAAGCGCATCAGATCAGTCCCTCCATGAGATGGACGCGGATCAGTCCCTCCTCCGGTAGTATTTCCTTCACACAGTCGCGAATGTAGGGAAGCAGCAGCTCCTCTCCATTTTTTCTGCGGACTGTGATGACATGATTGGCTCCTGTCGGCCAGATTTCCGCCACGGTCCCGAGGAGCTCATCCTCCTCGGTCACAACAGAAAGGCCGATCAGATCTGCAATATAAAACTCGCCTTCCGAGAGCGGAATCGCCTCGCTGCGGGAGATCCAGAGCTCCATCCCCTGATACTTCCTCATCTCCTCAGGCGTATCAATGCCCCGAAATTTACAGATTGCCATCTGCTTGAAAAAACGAACAGAAGAGAGCTCAAGGAGCTCTCCCTCAGCATCTGTTTTGGTTGACGGGAGCAGCACTGCTCCCTCCGGGCGCCTGGCCCGCACTGTCTTCAGACTCTTAAAGCGTTCCGGACTGTCAGAGGTCACAAAGACCTTTGCCTCGCCGTGAATGCCATGCACAGAGCTGATGACGCCGATTCTGAAGCTTTCTGTCATATTCTGCCTCTCAGTCTATCTCCACAATTACTTTCTTGTCGGACTGAACAGAGGCAGCCTTGACTACAGAACGAATTGCCTTTGCGATCTTACCGGACTTGCCGATAACCTTTCCCATATCGGTCGGAGCTACAGAGAGCTCCACCAGAACAGAGTCCTCCCGTTCCGTCTCGGTGACGGCCACCTGATCCGGATGATCAACCAGGGCTTTCGCGATGACCTCCACAAGCTCCTTCATAAGCCTGTGCCCCGATTACTCTGTGATTCCGGCAAGCTTCAGAAGCTTCGCAACACGGGGAGTCGGCTGTACACCGTTCTTCAGCCACTTCTTCGCTTCCTCTTCCTCAAACTTGATTACACTCGGCTCTCTGGTCGGATCGTAGGAACCGATCTCAGCGATAAATCTGCCATCGCGGGGAGATCTCTCATCTGCCACTACGATTCTGTAAAAGGGTGCCTTCTTCATTCCCATTCTTCTGAGTCTCATCTTAACTGCCATTTGTTTTTCCTCCTGAACTTTCTTCCGTATTTCGGATTTGTTTTTATATTCAACGCAGAGAACTGCGCGGAACTCTTATTTATATATTTCTCAGAACTTCATCTTACCAAGAAGTCCGGACAGGCCTCCCATACCGCCCATGCCACGTCTCCCCTTCATCATACCCGGAAGCTGCTTCATCATCTTTCGCATCTCGTTAAACTGCTTCACGATACGATTCACCTCTGCCACCTCGACGCCCGCTCCTCTTGCAATGCGATTCTTTCGCGAGGGGTTCAGGATTGCCGGGTTTGCGCGCTCCTCCGACGTCATGGAGAGTATGATCGCCTCCACGCGATCCATCTGCCTCTCATCGATCTCCGGCATCGCGCCCTTCGCCCCCTGACCGAGCGTCGGCATCATGCTCATGATGCCGGCAAGCCCGCCCATCTTCTTGAGCTGCTTCATCTGCTCCAGGAAATCATTGAAATCAAACTCCGCCTTTCTGAGCTTTTCACTCATTCTGCGGGCCTGTTCCTCATCGACCTCCGCCTGTGCCTTTTCAATGAGGGAGAGTATGTCTCCCATACCGAGTATTCTCGAGGCCATGCGATCCGGATAGAACGGCTCAAGATCTGAGAGCTTCTCTCCCATTCCTGCGTAGAGTATGGGCTTTCCTGTCACCGCCTTGATGGAGAGTGCCGCACCGCCCCGGGTATCTCCGTCGAGCTTTGTGACAATCACCCCGTCGATGCCGACCTTTTCCTCAAAGCTCGCAGCGACATTGACCGCTTCCTGACCGGTCATAGCGTCAACCACCAGTATGGTCCAGTCCACGGAGAGCGCTGCCTTGATGCTGGCAAGCTCATCCATCATATTCTCATCAATTTGCAGGCGGCCCGCGGTATCGACGATCAGGATATCGTTCCTATTCTCTCTCGCATGAGAGAGCGCCGCTCTTGCAATATCCACCGGGCTCAGTGCCGTCCCCATGGAGAAAACCGGTACAGCGACCTTCTCGCCGTTCACCCTGAGCTGTTCCACCGCAGCCGGCCTGTAGACATCACAGGCTGCCAGCAGCGGATGATGCCCCTTCGCCTTCAGCTTTCCGGCGAGCTTCGCCGCAGTTGTCGTCTTTCCTGCGCCCTGCAGACCCGCCATCATAATGACCGTGACCTCGGCATTCGGATTCAGGCTGATGGCTGTCATCTCAGAGCCCATCAGCCGGACCAGCTCCTCATTTACGATCTTTACGACCTGCTGCCCTGGAGTCAGGGACTCCATGACCTCAGCTCCAACCGCTCTCTCCTGTATGCCGGCTATCAGCTTTTTCACAACCTTAAAGCTCACATCCGCCTCGAGAAGCGCCATGCGCACTTCCTTCAGTGCGGCCTTCGTATCTGCCTCAGTGAGCTTTCCCTTACCGCGGAGATCCCGGAATACCTTCTGTAATTTTTCAGTCAGGCTCTCAAACGCCATTCATTCACCTCAGCTATACTTCCTCGGACAGCTTGCCGGAAAGCTCTATAATCCTGTCAATGCGCTCTGTCCGCTCATCCTCCCGAAAGGCCTCCGCCTGCGCCGTGATCTCCCGCGCGAGACGACGCTGCTTTCTGAACTTTCCGACCAGTCCGAGCTTTGTTTCATAACTCTCCAGCTGCTCCTGCGTCCTCCGGATCAGATCGGACACGCCCTGACGGCTGATGCCCTCATCCCGCGCAACCTCACTGATTGAATAATCGTCAAAAACGACCTCCGTAAAAATGCGCTTCTGATGCTCTGTCAGGAGCTCTCCATAAAAATCAAAGAGCAGATCTCTGTTTACAATGAGATCCAGTTCCTCTCTTCCCATCTCCGCCCGCTGTCTCTCCTTCACAAAATACGGCTCTCACGCGAAGCACTCCGGATATCATGATGCATGAGCCAAAAATCAACCATGCTTTGCACACTATTCTAGCACTGCAAGCGCATTATATAAAAAGAGAGAAAGGCTGTCAAGTGTTTTTACTTGACAGAACCGGATATAACAGAGCTCACTGCTTCTCCTCCCAGAATTTCCGGGGACCCTTGCGATTAATAAAGGTAGTCCGTGTCTTGGAATAGGGGAATTTCTGGCTTGTATAGAGTCCATAGTACCCCGAGAGCGTAAAGCTCACCGCAATCACCATGGCATAATAGGGCATTCCGGCATAGCCAAACATCTCAAAGGCCATAAAAAGAGAGCTAAAGGGGCAGTTCGTCATCCCCACAAAGAGTCCCGCCACGCCGCAGGCTGCATAGAGCGCGGGATCCAGCCCCAAAAGCCTTGCGAATGCGCAGCCGACGCACGCGCCGATACAAAGCGTCGGGACGATCTCTCCCCCCTTAAAACCACTCCAGATACAGCCACAGGTAAAGATGAGCTTAAACAAAAAAGCGTACCAGGGAGCCTCTCCGGCAAAAGCCTTCTCCATCAGCTGAAAGCCGCCGCCGTTGAACTCAAATTCATGACTCAGGAAGCGATAATTAAGATAGCTCAGCACAATGAGCAGCAGACTCCCCAGAATACCGCGAAGCCAGGGATTCGGCACCAGCTTCTTCGCATGGCGAAAGCCGCGGTACAGGACGATACTGAACAGGATGGCTACCGCCGCACAGACCATACCGCAGAGCACTGCCGACGCAGTCGCGCGAAGGTCAAAGACAGGAACCTCGTGCACAGGAAATATCTCTCCCCTGTTTCCGAAGTACTCCGAGACTCCTGCGCCGAAAAAAGCGGCAAAAATACAGGGAATGAGCGCCGCGTAATACATGATACCTATGCTGATCATCTCCATGGGGAAGATAGTCGCGGCCAGCGGGGTACCAAAGACAGCCGCAAAGCAGGCACTCATGCCGCACATGATGGCGATCTTTTTGTCCTTCTCATCAAAATGAAACAGCTTTGACGAGAGCTCCCCCAGACTTCCGCCGACCATGAGCGCAGCCCCCTCCTTGCCGATGGAGGCACCGACCATGTGCGAGACGATGGTAGCGCAGAAAATAAGCGGCGCGGTGCGCACTGTGATATGCTTCCCCTCTGTGATGGAATCAATCACCGTATTCGTGCCGCCATTTTTCTCCTCGTGCAGCAGCTTTGTCAGTCCCACGATAAAAATTGCGCCAAGAGGGGCAAAGAGAAGAAACCATGGGTGTATGCTGCGGTTTACCGTTGCAAAGTCAACGCCTTTTCGAAAAAATGTGCCCACTGAGCCTATCACGAGCCCGGTGAAAATAGAATAAATCGTCCACTTCAGAAAATAGCGTATGTTATTCTGCAGTGCTTCCATCAGTTCTGCTCTTCCTCCTGTTCCTCCCTTGTAAACAGGGCATCCACAAACTCGCCGGAATCAAACTTTCTGAGATCCTCTATCTGCTCGCCGACACCAATATACTTCACCGGTAGCCTGAGCTCCGCCTGAATCGCAACTGCAATCCCGCCCTTCGCGCTCCCGTCAAGCTTTGTCAGAATAATACCTGAGATATCGCAGACATCCTTGAATTCCCGCGCCTGCTCCAGCGCATTCTGTCCCGTCGTTCCGTCCAGAACGATGAGGGTCTCCCGGCAGTATCCCGGAAGCTCCCTGTCAATCACGCGATTGATCTTTCTGAGCTCTTCCATGAGATTTTTCTTATTGTGCAGTCTCCCCGCAGTGTCGCAGATCAGCACATCTGTCTTTCTGGCCCGCGCCGCTGTGCAGGCGTCAAAGACAACTGCCGCAGGATCAGATCCCGCCCGGGAGGAGACCAGTTCCACTGCCGCGCGGTCCGACCACTCCTTCAGCTGCTCTATGGCCGCTGCGCGGAAGGTGTCTGCTCCTGCCAGCAGCACACGCTTTCCGGCTGTTTTCAGCTGCGCAGCCATCTTGCCCGCAGTGGTGGTCTTTCCGACGCCGTTCACTCCCACCAGCAGCAGAACTGACTGCTGCTCCTCAAAGGCATAGGCATTATCCCCCAGATCCATGCGCTCCTTGATCGTATCAATGAGCAGCTTCCTGCATGCCGCCCGCTCTCGGATATGCTCTGTCTTAACCTGCTCTCTGAGCTCCTCAAGTATATCCTCCGTCGCGCGCACACCGAGATCTCCGGTGATCAGTATCTCCTCAAGCTCATCATAAAAATCATCATCCACCTCGCCCGGACCGTTAAAAATATCGTCCAGACCATTGACGACTGCGCTTCTGGTCTTTGAAAGTCCCGCAACCAGTCTGCTGAAAAAACTTTTCTTTTCCTCCGCCAAAACTGCCTTCCTCCCTCTGTTCAAGACTGATCAGGCATCCAGCTGCTCCTCGATGAGATTCACCGAGACCAGCGTTGAGATTCCCTTCTCCTGCATGGTAATGCCGTACAGCCGGTCTGCGGCAACCATGGTGCCGCGCCGGTGTGTGATGACAATAAACTGTGTGTGCTCCGTAAGCTTTCTCAGATACTGCGCATAGCGATCCACATTCGACTCATCGAGTGCTGCCTCGATCTCATCGAGCAGTGCAAATGGGGACGGCTTCAGATTCTGAATTGCAAAAAGGAGCGAAATCGCTGTGAGCGCCTTCTCGCCTCCGGAGAGCTGCATCATATTCTGAAGCTTCTTCCCCGGTGGTTCCGCGATAATCGCAATTGATGCCTCCAGAATGTCCGCCTCCTCATCGAGCTTCAGCTCTCCCCGACCGCCGCCAAAGAGCTCGCGAAAGACCTTATTGAACTCCTTCCGTATCCGGTCAAACTGCTCACTGAACTGCTTTCTCATGCCGCGGTCCAGCTCTGTAATAACCTTTTGGAGCGCTGCCTCCGCCTTTTTCAGATCCTCGTGCTGCGTCTTCATAAACTCATAGCGCTCGGAAAGCACCCTGTAATCCTCTATGGCATTGACATTAACACTGCCGAGTGCGCGGATAGCGGATTTTCTCTGCTCTGTCTCCTTTCTGACTGTTGCCGCCTGATTGAGACTCTCATCCCGGAACTGCCGTGCCCCCTCCTCAGTCAGATTGTACTCCCCTAGTATATAGCTCTCACGTGCTGTGAGCTTCTCGCCTGCCTTTTCCTTCTGAGCCCGGACACGGAACAGATCGCGATCCAGCGCCGCAGCCCGTTCAGAGAGCTCATTTCGTCTGTCAAAGTAGCGCTTCTGCTCCGCCGCGTGCGCCTCCTTCCTCTCTCTGCCGCTCTGTATCTCGAGCTGAAGTGCGGTCTTTTTCTCAGAGAGTGCAGCCAGCGCATGACTCTCAGTGACTATCTCGGCCTCTCGCTCAGCAATGCGTCTCTCACTGTCTCCGCTTCCTCCGCAGAGCATCTCCCGCTCATAGGAGAGCTTTTTCAGCTCCTCCGAGACACGCAGAATATTCTCCTCAAGAAAGCCGTCCTTCTGGGCCGCAGTTCCGGAGCGAAGCTGTGCCTCTGAGAGCGCGGAGGCAAGCTGCTCACGCTGGGCCCGTTTCGCCTCCAGCTCTGTCTGGAGCGCCGCAATGCGCGTCTCCATCTCTTCCCGCCGCTCCTCCAGCGCCGCGATATCCGCATGGGCCCCTGCCCGACTCTCATTGATCTCCTCTGTTCTCAGTCCGAGCGCCCCCCGCTCGTCTCCCAGATCGCGCAGCTGTCCGGAGACCTCGCCCTTCTTTTCCGCCAGTCTCCGAATGAGCATCTCCTGCGTATTCCAGGCTATCATCGCACTCTGATCCTCACTGCGCAGCGCCTCGATGGCCTCGCGCGACGTACGCAGCGATTCCCGCGCGTTTTCAAGCTCCTTCTCATCCCGCTCCGCCTGATGAAAGAGCTTCTCGATCCGTCCCTCAAGCTCCTCGATCTCCCGCTTTCGTCCCAGAAGATTCGAGCTGTTTTTAAAGGCGCCTCCGGACATGGAGCCGCCCGGATTCAGGAGCTCCCCCTCCGGCGTCACAATCCTGTAGGCATAGTGATACTTTCTCTCAATCGCAATTGCGCAGTCAATATCACGCACGACGATATCCCGCCCGAGCAGACTCTGAACGAGAGCCTCGTACCGGGGCTCCGTGCGCACGAGAGAAGCGGCAATACCTATGACCCCCTCCTCCTTCAGCACCTCTCCCGGCTCCCAGCGCCGCACGGCTCTGCTGCTGGTCAGCGGAAGAAAGGTAGCTCTGCCGTAACGGTTACGCTTCAGATGCTCGATGAGATGCTTCGCCGTCTCCTCGGAATCCGTCACTACGTTCTGGATGCGTCCGCCGAGCGCCGTCTCAATCGCGGTCTCATACTCCCTGTCCACCGTGATGAGATCTGCCACGACACCGTGTATACCTCTGATCCGGTCCCGGGTCTCCATCACACGGCGTATGCTGTTTCCGTAGCCGTCATAGCGCTCCGCAAGATTTCTGAGAGACTCGAGCCGCACGCTGTCCGCCTGATAGCGGGACTGGGCCTCCCTAAGGCGTCCGGCAATGCGGCTCACCTCGCTCTCCCAGTTCTCAGTCTCCGCTTCCTTCTCTTCCCGCGCTGCCTTAAGCTCCGCTCTGCGTATCCGGAGCGCTTCCTTTTTCCGGTTCTCCGCACCGAGCTCCTCACTCAGAGCTGCATCCTCGCTCTTCAGCTTCAGGAGTCTCTGCGCCGCCTCAGACGAACGAAGCTGCACCTGCTCAAGCAAGGTCTCATAGCGCTGATTCCGCGCGGAGATCTCCGCCCGCTCATTCAGCGCATCCAGTACAGCGTCCTTCAGCTCCCGGATCCTCTGATCCAGCAGCATGATCTCCTCCTCTGAGGAGATGAGCGCCCGCTCCGCCTCCTCTGCATTCCGCCCGGCTGAAAGTTTCTCTGCAGCCGTCTGCTCCCGCTTCTCCTGAAAGCCCCGGAGAGCCTCCTGCCGCTCCGTCTCATCAGCCTGAATCGCGCCAAGCCGCGCCGCGATGTGCTCTGCATTGGCTCTCTCGGTATTGATCTGCTCCCGGAGCACACGTATCCTGCCGCTGCGCTCCCCCTCATCCGCCGCAAGACGGGACAGCGCATCCTGTGCAGCCTGGAGCTTCTCCTCCAGGGCACTCAGCACTGCCTCCAGTTCCTCGTGCTCCGCCCGCAGCGCCTCCTCTGCTCTGCGGGTCTCCGCCTCATCTCCCGAGAGTATTTCCTCACGGCCAGAGAGCGCCTGAAGCTCCTCTCGGAGACTCCCGCTCTCCATCAGGAAGAGATTCAGATCCAGCAGCTTCAGCTCCTCCTTCAATCGGAGATACTCTCTGGCTGTCTCTGACTGACGCCTCAGCGGTCCCACCTGCTTCTCCAGCTCAGAGAGAATGTCGCTCACACGGAGCATGTTGGCCTGCTCGTTCTCAAGCTTTCGCTCCGCGAGGGCCTTCCTCTTCCGAAACTTCGTGATGCCCGCCGCTTCGTCAAAGAGCTCTCTCCTCTCCTCTGCCTTTCCGCTCAGGATCTGCTCCACCTGTCCCTGGCCGATGATCGAATACCCCTCCTGACCGATGCCTGTGTCAAAGAAGAGCTCGTTGATATCCTTCAGACGGCACAGGCTCCCATTCAGCATATACTCACTCTCACCAGAACGGTACAGCCTGCGCGACACCTTGACCTCGTCGTAATCGAGCTGCAGCGCGCGGTCGGAATTGTCCAGTGTGATCGCAACATAGGCGAAGCCCTGCGGCTTCCTGAGCTCTGTCCCGGCAAAAATGACGTCCTGCATATTGCCGCCGCGAAGGCTCTTTGCACTCTGCTCTCCCAGAACCCAGCGAACTGCGTCTCCGACATTGGACTTTCCGGAACCGTTCGGCCCGACAATTCCCGTGATGCCGTGCTGAAAATCAAAGCGTATTTTATTTGCAAAGGATTTGAAGCCCTGTACCTCGATACTCTTTAAATACATACGTTCATTATCCTTCCGTCACTGCGCCAAGTGCCTTCAGTGCCGCATATGCGGCCTTCTGCTCCGCCTGCTTCTTACTGCCGCCTGTGCCCCTCGCGAGCTCTTTTCCATCCAGACAGACTGCTGAAGTAAAGAGCTTCCGGTGATCCGGCCCCTCCTCCGACAGAAGGACATAGCAGAGCGCCGCATCTCCGTCTCGCTGCAGCTCCTCCTGCAAGATTGTCTTTGCATCGTAAAAGCAGCGTTTTCCCTCAATATCATTCAGAATAAAGCGGTTGATGCAGCTGCGGGCCGCATCATATCCGCCATCCAGATAAATTGCGCCGATCACAGCCTCCATTGCATCGGACACGATGCTGGGGCGCTGACGTCCGCCGGTCTGTTCCTCGCCTTTTCCGAGCAGCAGATACTCATTTAAAGAAATCTGCTCCGCGCAGTAGGCGAGAGCCGGCTCACAGACAAAGCTCGCTCGGAGCTTAGTCAGATCACCCTCCGGAAGCTTCGGCTCTGTGCGGAAGAAATATTCCGAGCTCACAAGCTCCAGCACTGCGTCCCCCAGAAATTCCAGCCGCTCATTCGAGCCCTCATGCCCCTCGTGCAGCTCATTTGCAAGCGAGCTGTGTGTCAGGGCGTGCCTCAGGAGGCTGATGTCCCGAAAGCTGTACTCCAGTCTCTTCTCCAGCTCCTGAAGCTGTTCACGCTCCGCGCCGCCGAGCACTCTCTCCTTAAAGGTCCTTCCGGATTTATTTTCCATATCCCCTCCCCGCGGAATTTTTAAGAGAACGCAGTACCTTCACCGCGTCCTGAACAGAACGAATCTGCTCCGCCTTTTCTGTCGGAAGCTCCACTGCAAATGCCTCCTCAATCTCCATCACAATGCGGAAGAGCTCCAGTGAATCCGCCCCGAGCTCCTCCATAAAATCTGTCTCATCCGCGATGAGCTCTGACTGAAGCTCCAGAACTCCCGCTGCAATCTCCCTGATCTTCTCCAGCTCCAAGATTCAGCTCCTTTGAAATATAGTGATTGATCTCTGCTTCATGGAAGGTACGGCACTGCAAAATGGCATTGCATATCTCTCCTTCCCCTGCATTTCCGTGCACTTTTACGACCAAACCACGAAGGCCCAGCATCGGAGCACCGCCGTGTCTCGTCGCATCAAATTTCTGCAGCGTCTCCTTCAGTGCCGGCTTTAAGAGCAGCGCCCCGAGCTTGCTGCGGGTACTGGACATACACGCGTCCTTCATCATGTGAAGAAGCGCAGAGGCTGTTCCCTCTATGGTTTTCAGCACCATGTTTCCGGTAAACGCCTCGCAGACACAGACATCCGCCGCACCGTGAACGACCTCCCGGGCCTCAATGCTCCCTGTAAAATTGATTCCCTCTGCGGCCTTAAGAAGCGGAAAGGTCTCCTTGACGAGTGCATTTCCCTTCTCCTCCTCCACGCCGATATTTAAGATCGCCACCCGCGGCGCAGGAATGCCCATAACATGTTCCATATAGACAGACCCCATCTTTGCAAACTGTAAGAGCTGCTTCGGTCTGGCATCGACATTGGCCCCCGCATCCAGCAGCAGCGTCACGCCTCCCCTGTCTGTCGGCACCAGCGGTGCAAAGGGTGCGCGCTCCACGCCCGGAAGCCTTCCTACGATCAGCTGTCCTCCGACAAGAATCGCACCCGAGCTTCCCGCGGAGACGAAGGCATCTGCCTCCTGCTCCCGGACAAGCCTCATGCCTCTCACAATAGAGGAGTCCTTCTTCTTCCTGATCGAGAGCACCGGTGCCTCTCCGGTCTCGATGATCTCCGTCGCATTCACAATATGCAGACGTGCGGCATCATAGCTCTGTCCCTCAAGCTCCTGCCGTATGGCCTCCTCCCGCCCCACAAGAAACAGCTGTATCTCCGCGCTCTCCCTCAGAGCCTTCAGGCATCCCTTTATGATTTCTCCCGGCGCATTGTCGCCGCCCATAACGTCAACCGCTACTCTGACCATCTTGTCTGCCTCCTTATTTTAACACAGCCGAAGCGGGCAAACGACTACGTTTGCCCGTATACATCCACTTTTTCTAATCCGTTTCCTGATAATCCCGCTTTCTGGGAATCCAGTTCTCAGAGATCCTATCCGCTGATTCGATAAGACCCCGGAGCAAACGCTCCGGGGTCTGAAAATCTCATTCGGAAGGTCTGTCTCAGTCACCGACTTTAACGATCTCCTTTTTGTTGTACGTTCCGCAGTTCTTGCAGACACGATGCGGCATCATGAGCTCGCCGCACTTCGGGCACTTTACGAGGTTCATTGCGCCCATCTTCCAGTTGGCTCTTCTCTTATCTCTGTGAGCCTTGGAAGATTTATTCTTCGGACAAATCGACATCCTGAAACACCTCCTTACTTCATTACGTCTAACGGCATTACACCGTGTAATTTCTGAATCGGCATAACAGTAGGTATTATAAAAGGGCAGCTATTATTTGTCAACCATTTTATTACTGATTGCAGCGTAATCCCGCTCGCGCGCCGGAGCTTCACGGGCGAAGTTCTTTTTGGCGGCGTTTATGCCAGCGCTGCAGTGATGATCGCCATGGAGTAGACCTCCAGTGCATTGCAGCCACGTGACAAATCATTGATCTGGGCATTCAGTCCGAGCAGAATCGGGCCGTAGGCCTCAAAGCCTCCCATTCTCTGGGCGATCTTGTAGCCGATATTTCCCGCATTGATGTCCGGGAAGATGAATGTGTTTGCGTAACCCGCAACCGGAGAATCCGGGCACTTGGTACGCGCAACTGTCGGGGATACAGCCGCATCAAACTGAAGCTCTCCGTCGATCGGAATATCCTTGTAGCGCTCCTTCGCCTTTGCACAGGCGTTGTGCATCTTATCGACGTCCTCTCCGCTTCCGGAACCAAAGGTGGAATAGCTCAGGAATGCGACCTTGGGATCGACGCCGAAGACCTTTGCGCAGGCCACCGTCTCACCGCAGATCTCAACCAGCTCATCCTCCGTCGGCTTGATATTGATCGCGCAGTCCGCCATGGCAAGCACTTCATTGTCACCCGTTGCAGAGGGACGAACCAGAATAAAGCAGGAAGACACGATCTTGTTGTCCGGCTTGGTCTTGATGATCTGCAGGGCAGGACGCACGGTATCTGCTGTAGAATAGGTCGCGCCTCCCAGCAGGCAGTCTCCGATTCCCATCTTCACGAGCATCGTACCGAAGTAGTTTCCGCTCTTTAAGATCTTTCTGGCCTGCTCCGGGGTCATGCCCTTGCTCTTTCTGATCTCACAGAAGAGCTCCACCATCTCCTCAAAGCGATCGAACTTCTCCGGGTCTATGATCTGTGCCCCCCGGATGTTGTATCCCTCTGTCTCCGCCGCCTCTTCCACGGCCTCCTTGCTGCCGAGTAAAATGGGAGTCAGAAAATTACCTGCAAGCAGACGGGAAGCCGCCTCAAGTATTCTTGCATCGGTGCCCTCTGTAAAAACAATGGTCTTCGGGTTCTCCTTCAGCTGGTGAATCATAGTTCCAAATGTATACATATCTCATCCTCGTCTTTCTGTGTCGGCAGAATGCCGGTCTCTTTGGCCTCTGAGCCTGTTTTAAATTTTTTCCGTCCTGAAAACAGTTTATTTCCCTGCGAGACGAAGCGTATCTCTGGCAATTGCAAGTTCCTCATTGGTCGGAAGCAGGAACACCTTGACCTTTGAGCTGTCTGCGGAGATAAGTCTCAGCTCTCCGCGCACATGATTCCTTTCGTCATCAATCTCAACGCCGAGATAACCCAGATAGGAGCAGATATTCTTCCTCATGGTCGCATCGTTCTCACCGACACCTGCAGTAAAGGCAATCGCATCTACACCATTCATCGCCGCCACATAGGCGCCGATGTATTTCGCAACGCGATAGGTATACGCCTGCAATGCGACAGCCGCCCGCTGGTTGCCTGCATTTGCCGCATCATCAATATCACGGAAGTCACTGGACACGCCGCCGGACAGACCAAGCACGCCGGACTTCTTATTCAGCACATTCAGCATCTCATCAATGCTCAGGTTCTCATGCTTGCAGATAAACTGAAGGATGGCCGGATCCAGATCTCCGGAGCGGGTTCCCATGATCAGTCCCTCGAGCGGAGTGAGTCCCATCGAAGTATCGACGCACTTTCCGCCGATGGAGGCAGAGACTGAAGCGCCGTTTCCGAGATGGCACACGATCACTTTTGCGTTCTTCGGATCCAGTCCGCCGAACTTGATGGCCTCACTGGATACAAAACCGTGACTGGTTCCGTGGAAGCCGTAGCGGCGCAGCTTATATTTCTCATAGTATTCATAGGGAAGCGCATAGAGATAGACCTTTTCCGCCATACTCATACCAAAGGCTGTATCAAACACTGCGACATTCGGCTTGCCCGGCATCGCAGCCTCGCAGGCCTCGATCCCCATGAGATTTGCCGGGTTATGAAGCGGCGCGAGGTCGAAGCAGTCGCGAATCGCCTGCTTCACGCTCTCATCGATCAGAACCGACTCACTGTAGTAGGTTCCGCCATGCACCACGCGATGACCAATCGCAGAGATCTCCTCCGCACTTTTGATTACGCCGTGGTTCGGATTGATCAGAGCATCCAGAACCATCCGGATGGCTTCCTTATGACTTGGCATCGGAGCCGGAAATTTCATCTTCTCGCCGCCTGCGGGTGTGTGGGTCAGCAGGGATCCCTCGATTCCGATTCTCTCGCAGAGGCCCTTTGCAAGCACACGCTCATTCTCCATATCGATCAGCTGATACTTCAGAGAAGAACTTCCGCAGTTCATCACCAGAATATTCATTGTCTGTTTCCCCTTTCAATTATATAATCGCCATTGAAATGCCTGTTGATTCCGATTATAGTCCACAAGCGCAAACATATACAAGCTGTATATCTGTATTTTTGACAGTACAGGAGGTTTTTATGATGAATCTTGCTGAAATTGTGGGTATTATTGCCGAGTATCATCCTTTCCATAACGGACACCTCTACCAGATGCGCAATGCACGCGCCATGACAGGTGCTTCCTACTGCGTTGTAGTGCTGAGCGGGCACTTTGTGCAGCGGGGCATGCCGGCCATCTACAGCAGCAGACTGCGCGCCGAGGCGGCGCTGCGCTGCGGTGCAGATGCTGTATTTGAGCTTCCCTCCCCCTTTTCCTCCGCCTCTGCCCGGGATTATGCTCGCTTCGCGGTCTCGCTCCTCTCTTCTCTCGGCATTCAGCAGCTCTCCTGCGGCACAGAGGATGCTTCTTCGGCAGAGCTCTCTCTGCTCACCGACTGTATCAGCGAGGAGTCTCCCATCTTTCAGCACAGCCTTCAGTGCAGCTTGAAGGACGGTCTCAGCTTCCCGGAGGCGCGTCTCGCAGCAATCCTCGACGATCTCCGCTCTGCCGGTGCAGCTCCTGAGCTGCTGCTCCGCACAAAGGAGCTGCTCATGCAGCCAAACAATATACTGGCTCTCGAGTACGCCCATGCGATCCGCACCCTCTCATCGGAGCTTCAGCTCTGCTGCGTGGAGCGAAAAGGCTCCGGCTATCATGATCCTGTTCTCCACGGAGATTTTGCCTCCGCCACAGCGCTGCGAGGACAGCTCCTTCAAGGCAGCTCCGTTTCCGCTCTCAGCGACTATATGCCGCAGGAGGCCTGTGAGCTCTTCTCCACAGTCCCCCCGCTTTCTCCCGACAGACTCTGCGCCGCTCTGGAGCGCCGTATTCTGAATCTGCTCTATGAAGGCCGCGCGCTCTCCGACTTTGCAGATGTCTCTGGAGAACTGGCCGCCCGCATTGCCAAGAGCAGATTACAGTATGAGAGCTACGAGACGCTGGTCAATGCTCTGAAGACGCGCCAATATACGCACACACGCATTGCGCGGGCTCTGACCCATATTTTTCTTGGCATAACAAAGGAGCAGATGCAGCTCTGGAAAAGCTGCAGTTCTGCCCCCTATGCCCGTCTTCTCGGTTTTCGCAGAGATTCCGCCGAACTGCTCTCCGCACTGAAAGAGCACTCCTCCATTCCTATCATAAGTAAGGCGGCAGATGCGCCACAGCTCCTTAGCACACCCGCCGCACTCTCTCTCCTTCAGGCGGAGGCACACGCCGCCGCACTCTGGAATTCACTTTTATTTGAGCAGAGCAGAATCAGCTCTCCCAGGCTCTATGAACAGCAGATTGTGATTGTGTGAAGACTCAGCCTATATCTGCTGTTGCGGTACCTGCGCTTAAATCAGAGTATAAAGATAAAACAGCATGCAGACACCAACCGCATACATCGGAGCCGGAATATCCTTTGATTTTCCTGCCGCAAGCTTCATAATCAGGTATGAAACAATAGAAAGCGCCATACCATTTGCGATATTATAGGTCAGTATGGTCATGGCAACTGCAATAAACGCCGGAAGGCACTCTGTCTTATCACTGTAATCCACGCTTCTCATAGAGCTCAACATCTGAAAACCGATAATAGTGAGTACCGGACCGGTTGCCACTCCCGGAACCATGAGTGCCAGAGGTGTAAAAAGAATCATCAGTGCAAACAGGATACTGCTTGTAATCGCAGTGAGTCCTGTACGTCCACCATCCTCTACGCCGCTCGCAGACTCAAGATAAGTAGTCATAACCGGCATGCAGAAGAAGCTTCCCAGTACAGTTGAGAGAGAATCCACCTTAAAGCACTTCTCAATACCCGGCATGTCTCCATTCTCATCGAGCCAGCCAGCCTGATTGGCAACGCCAAGTATGATTCCCATCGTTCCAAAGAAATCCGGAACAAAGAAAGTAAGCAGCCACGGAAAATACTGTGGTTTTAAGGCACTCAGCACATCAATACGAAAACTGACCGGCCCGATACCGGACGGCGGGTTCAGTAAACTGGTTGGAAGCTTGGTGACTCCCAGTGGGATCCCGATTAATGTCACAATAATAATAGACAGGATCATACTGCCCTTGATTTTTTTTGCTTCAAAGATCAGAACCAGCAGAAATCCAATTCCGAACATCAGGGCCTTCGCTGTACTGAGATCACCAAAAATCAGCGTGTTCTTCTCACTTGACACAACAATTCCACCTGACTTCAATCCGATCAGGGCAATATAAAGTCCAATCCCACCACTTAAAGCGATCTTAATACTTGCAGGAATCGCAGTTGCAATAATATTCCGGAGTCCGGCAAATGAAATAATAACGAAGATCACACCTTCAATAAAGATCAATCCGAATGCTGTCTCTACCGGCATTCCGATCGAATCAATTGAGCTCAGTATTGCAACCGAGCTCATACCGGGTGCCAGGCAAAACGGACGGTTCGTATAAAGCGCCATCACCACGCTGCATACAACGATTGCCAGTATGAGTGCTGTAAGCACTGCACCGCGCATGAGTCCGGCCTTCTCCAGCATATTGGGAATGGTCGCCAATACGTAAGACATAGTGGCAAAGGTCGTGATACCAGCCAGTATTTCCGTACGAATATTCGTATTATTCTGACTCAATTGAAATCTTTGTTCAAGACTGCTGCTGAATGAACTCATAAATTCCCCTTCCTTTTCTATTTCTATATCATATTACAACAATCCTATCTTCTCTGCGCGCTATGAGAACACAGGAAAACTGCCATCTTTATCCCTGCTACAACAGAGTTGAAAGATAATAGACAAGAAATGCAGCCAGACTGTACATCGCAGGGTGCAGCTCCCTTCGCTTTCCCGACGCCAGCTTCAATATCACATAAGACAATACAGAAAGCGAGAGACCATTGGCTATATTATTAGTAAATATTGTCATTGCAACTGCGATAAATGCCGGAACCGCTTCTGAAATATCCTCATAATTTATATTTTTCATTGACCCCAGCATCTGAAGGCCGATAAAGGTCAGGACAGGTCCTGTCGCCACTGCGGGAATCATAAGCGCCAATGGCGTAAAGAGTAGCATCAACACAAAGAGGATGCTGGTCGTAAGCGATGTAAGACCGGTTCTGCCTCCATCCTCCACGCCGCTTGCGGACTCCAAATAAGTCGTCATAACCGGCATACAGCAGAAGCTTCCAGTCACAGTGGATACTGAATCCACTTTAAAGCAGCGCTCGATTCCCGGCATATTTCCCTGTTCATCCAGCCAGCCTCCCCGATTGGCGACGCCAAGAATGATGCCCATCGTTCCGAAAAAATCCGGGACAAAGAAAGTGATAAGCCAGGGGAAATACTCCGGCTTCAATGCCCCAAGAATATTGATACGAAACAAGATAGGAGCCGGGCTCACAGGCAACTGAAACATGCTGTCCGGAACCACGGTCTGATTCAACGGAATGGCCAACAATGTGACAACCAGTATGGAGACAATCATGCTTCCGCGAAAACGTCTTGCCTCCAATATCAGCAGTACTACAAAGCCGATCGCAAAAAGAAAACATTTAGGAGAATTCAGATCTCCAAAACTCAGAGATCCGTTTCCTCCCGTCACAACAACATCTCCTGCCTTCAGACCGATCAAAGCAATGAAGAGCCCTATACCCGCGCTGATTGAGATCTTGACATTTGCCGGAATGGCATTCACTACCAACTCTCTGAGGCCTATAAAGGTGATAAAACAGAAGATCATTCCACTCAGGAAAACCAGACCAAAAGCAACATCAACCGGAATTCCAACCTCTCTGATGGTAGATCCTATCACTGCAACAGAACTCATTCCTGGCGCCAACGCAAAAGGGCGATTTGTGTACAGTGCCATCGCTATGCTGCAGGCTGCAATCATTAGAATGAGCATGGTCAGGATGGCCCCCTTCGGAAGTCCTGCACCACTGAGCATATTGGGAACCGCTGCCAGTACATAGGACATGGTAGCAAAGGTTGTAATACCTGCCAGCACCTCCGTTCGCACTGAGCTGTTATTTTTCTTCAGCGAGAACAAGCGCTCACAAGCCTGTTCAAAATGTAACATCAAAAGCTCCCTTCTGTTTACTGGAGCAGCCCATCTCCGTCTGTCAGTATAGCTGCTGTTGTGCCTTCCTTCTGCTTTTGTAAATAAAGAGTGAATTATGTAAATAATTTAAGCGGGATCCAGTGCCTTAATCTGTGTCAGACGCCGCAGTTCAGCAGGCTCTCTTATGACTCTGTACTCATTCAGCGGCCGCCCGACACTTCCATAAATGTAAGTCTTCTTAAGAATCTTTTCTTTTGTAAGAAAATCCAGATACTTCTTCACGGAAACTCTGGAAAATTCCATCCGCTCTGCCAATTCCTGTACACAGAATGCCTCTGTTCTGCCGATCAGCTCCTCTGCAATCCGCTGCAATGTATTCCTGTCAATCCCCTTTGGAAGAGATAGCTCCACCATATCCGTTTCGCCCCGGTTCTGCCCGGACAAACGATCCACCTCACTCTGCTCAAGAGACAGCTTTCCCAGCAGCTCACAGCGCTCCTTAAATTTATAGAGCGCTTCCGTGAGTCTCGTGTAAGTAAAGGGCTTTATAATATAATCGACACAGCCCATACTGAAGGCCTCGCGTATCCTCTCCCCATCTTTTGCCGCGGAAATTATAATCGCCTCAATTTTAGCCTGTTCCGTGCGGAGCTTCCTCAGTACCTCAAGCCCGGAAGCCCCCGGAAGATAGATATCCAACAACACAAGCTGAACCTTATTCTGTCTGAGACAACTGAGCGCTTCCTCTGTATTTCCCGCAATTCCGGCAATACCATAGCCGCTCTGTCTCAGAAATTCCTCTGTGATACGCGCCACCTGAGGATCGTCCTCTACAATCAGTACCTGATACATTCCCATCCTCCTGTCTTTCTGCTTCTGCTACACATCCTTTGAAATATGTGCTACAAATTCTGTACCGGACTGTGGGTCGCTGGATACCGTCACATAGCCACTGTGCCGCGCACAGGCCTTCTGCACAAGATACAGGCCAATCCCATTTCCATTTACTTTATTGCTTACACCATACTCAAAAATGTGCTCTATCAGTCCCTCATCAATCGGATTTCCGGAGTTCCACACCGAAATCATGATATCATTCTGCCGCTCAATAAGTTCCATTGTCACTGTCCGCATGGCACAGCCCTGTGTCGCATCAAAGGCATTTTCCAGGAGATTCCCACTTATCACAACGATATCCTGCACAAGCGCGTCGTTTTCTATCCTTCCGCAGCCAGAGCGTCCCGTCAGAATAAGATCCACCTTCTGCTCTGCTGCCCGATCAAATTTACTGAGCAGAAAAGCTGAAAGGATAGGATCCTTGATTCTGCCGTTGATACACTCCTTTTCTCGCTGCTTCAGATGAATCAGACCATCTATATATTCCTTAAGTTCCTCATATTGCTGTTCATGCACCAAACCGGAGACCACCTGTAGCTTGTTATTAAATTCATGCATCTGTGCACGCAATGCCTCTACATAGCTGCGCACTCCGGTGATATCCTCCGCAAAGCGCAGCAGCTCCTGCTTGGGGCGGCAGGTGATGAGAAGACTCCTCTGCGGCGAGCCATCCACCTCAATCGGAATAAAATTCACATAACAGCTATCTCCCCCAACTCTGCATTCGTAGTCAAAGAGCGACTCCTTACGAAGGAGCATATTCTCAAAAGGAATATCCCGAAAGAGGTCGGAAAACTTCGCCGGCTCGCTATGTTGCTCTGCGGCAGCACTGCCATCGGATATAGGATCCTCCGTCATATCGGCCTTGTGGTAGCTGCCGCGAAAAAACATCTGATGCGCTCTCCTATTTGCATGGACAATGTTTCCGCTCTCATCCACAGTCAGTATTCCGTCACGAACTGCATCGAGCAGAGCAGTTCGCTCTACAAGGAGCTTGGCAATCTCAGCAGGCTCCAGATTAAGCAGCGTCCCCTTGATACGATCCGTGAGATCCCAGACAAAAAGCAGCGCAATCAGCATAACCAGTATCGTCATAGCATTCAGCTCTCTCTGCGCCTTTTGAAGTCCCTCCTGATTATGACTATATTTTAGCTTTGCGACGACAATTCCGACACTTCCTCCGACTCCATCCGAAATAACACTTTCTGCATAGAGCGCAGCGTTCTTTTTGTCGGGATTCAGCAGACAATACCCCCGCGCCTCCGAAATTATTTTTCTCTCCTGGAGAATTTCCGTTTCAATACCGTCCTGCTGTGAATTATACAAAAGGCCGCCATCTTCAGACAAGACAGCGAGCCCGGAGCAGTTTGTGCAGGATTCCAGGCGTGCTGCGAGCTGGGCAAGTCGTGCTCTGTCAGCGCTTTGTATCGCCAGCCTCAGCTCCTCTGAGTCCGCAAACTGCTGTGTCAGATCCAGGAGGGCCGAGCCACTCGTCTGCGCCACAGTCTGCCTCAGATTCATGGAAACCGGATAATGATTCAGTAATAAAATAGCTGCAACCACACTGCACACCAGCATTGCAATTTTTGTGCGAAGCTTCAGCATCAACCCTACCCCCTGACCTCAATATTCGAGCAGCAGATGAAATCTCTCGCCATTATATAAAAGGAAGTGTGAAATCTGCAAGTTTATCGATTAAAGGATCCCAGCTCCCTTCCCACCATAAGTAAAGCGGCAGATGCGCCACAGCTCCTGGGCACACCCGCCGCACTACAGAATTCGCTTTTATTTAAGCAGAGCAGAATCAGCTCTCCCAACCTCTATGAACAGCAGATTGTGATTGTGTAAAGGTTTAGCTTATATCTGCTGTTGCTACTATATCAATACCCGTATTACAAATATCTGAAATTAATATCTCATGGCTAATGCTCTTTCCTCGCAAAAACTTCGCCATCTGCAAAGTTGTAGTGCCAATATCAATGATGATCGTATCTCCATCCTTGACCAGCTCTGCCGCCTTTTTTCCTATCATAATTTTCAGTTCATAGTTTTTAATTTCTCGATAAGAATAGTCCGGTTCTATCCCGCTCGCTACATTTAAGACTGCACCGCCATGTACCCTGCGCACAATCTGTTCCTTCTCCAGCTGCTCCAGATCTCTGCGTATCGTCTCCATGGAGACCTGAAACTTTTCCGCAAGCTCATTTGCCTTTACGATTCTGTTTTCTGTCACTAAATGTATGATCTGATCCTTACGTGCAATCTTCATTATGATCTTCCCATCAGTTAGTAGCCTTTAATCATCTTTTTCAACTCACTCTCCACATATATTTTTATATATTTTTAACGAAAATTGCAAGTATATATAAAAATTTATAGAATTAATTGCATTCGGGACAATAGCCCACATCTTACAATCAGGTATATATAAATAAATATTCAAAACACACAGCCTCTGCTCCCTTGAAGCTCCTACCCTCAGATGATATACTTATAATAGTTATGGCTAACCACTATCTGGAGGCGCTATGAACACAGTACTCTGTGCGGAGAATATCACCAAGGACTATATGCTCGGCGAGCTGTGCGTTCATGCGCTGCGCGGAGTCTCCTTCACAGTAGAAGAAAAGGAGCTCATCGTCATACTGGGCCCCTCCGGCTCCGGCAAGAGCACCATGATGAATATACTCGGAGGCATCGAGACTGCCAGCTCCGGCACACTCCGCTATCAGGGAAGACCTGTAGACTGGAGCGACCAGCCATCGCTCTCCCACTACCGCAGAAAGCATATCGGCTTTGTCTTTCAGTTCTATAACCTGCTCCCCGGACTCACGGCACTGGAGAATATCGAACTCGCAGCCGAGCTCAGTGAGACGCCGCTGAGCCCCGCCGAGCTGCTTTCCGAGGTCGGACTCGCAGACCGCGCACACCACTTCCCCAGCCGCCTATCCGGCGGAGAGCAGCAGCGAATCGCCATCGCAAGGGCCCTCTGCAAGAACCCTGATCTCCTGCTCTGTGACGAGCCGACCGGCGCACTCGACTCCAAAACCGGCGTTCAGGTGCTGCGGCTGATTCACAGCTTCTGCAGAAAATACGGAAAGCCTGTTGTACTGATCACACACAATGCAAATATCGCTAAAATCGCAGATCGCATCTTCTACTTCAAGGACGGAATGCTGGAGCGCATCGAAAAAAATGAGACGCCGCTCTCCCCGGATGCGGTCGACTGGTAGATGCTATGAAACAATTTCAGAAAAATGTGCTGCGGCTTGCAGTCAAAAACAGAGGCTCTTTGCTCGGTGCTGTGCTGATCATCGCGCTGGGCATCTTTGTCATGGTCGCGATGGAGGACACTCTTCTGAACCTTAAGAACCAGATCTCCGCCTACTACGCCGCGCAGCAGCTCTCCGATCTCTTCGCAGAGGTAAGCGGCATCAGTGAGGCGGAGCTTCAGCGCCTCTTAGAAATCCCCGGCATCTCTGCTGCCTCCGGAAGGATGTCCGCCGAGCTCAGGATCATTGAGGGAGAGGCCCCTGCATCCGAGACTCTGAACGATATCGTAACGGTACATCTCCTCTCCTCTGAGGAAGGAGCCACTCTGAACCGACCGCGGCTCTCTGCGCCGATGCAGAGCTCCGACGATATCTTTCTCGGACCCCGCATGTCCGCGGTCTATCGCTTTCCCATCGGAACTGAGCTGCGCCTGCTCTGCGGCGGAGAGAGCTTCCGCTTCCGCTACGCCGGAACGGTCTCCCAGCCGGACTACATCTACTCCGTACCGCCCGGCGGCTCCATGATTCCCGACGGCTCCATCTACGATATCGCCATGATCTCCCCCGAAAAAATGAGCGCCATGCTGCACAGCTCCGCGCGCACGGAGCTTGCCTTCTCTCTCGCTCCCGGTGTGCGCTTTGAAGATATTCGCCACGAGCTTCAGGAACATCTGACCCCCTACGGTCTGAAATCGCTCTGCGACCGTCCGAAGCAGACGAGTTACGCGATGGTTGACGACGAGTTCCATGAGCTCCGCGCCACGGGTACCATGCTTCCCATGCTCTTTCTCTCGGTCTCCGTCTTCATGCTCTATATTGTTCTCAAAAAAATGATAGACCAGGAGCGCGTACTCATCGGTACCATGAAGGCCTTCGGACTCAGCAGCCACGAACTCATCTCCGGTTATCTCATGCTCGGTCTTCTCATCGGTGTCTGCGGCGCTCTGCTCGGCGGACTGCTCGCAGGTTTTTTCGGTCGCTTCATGTTCCGGCTCTACTGTGATTACTTCAATCTCCCTGATCCCCGGTACCACGACTACCTGACTCCCCGTCTTTACGGGCTCCTGCTCGCTGCATTCAGCTCCACCGCCGCAGTTCTCAGCGGCACACACGGGATACTTTCCATCGCTCCTGCAGCAGCCATGCGTCAGCAGAGTCCTGCCAAGGCGGGTAATGCTCTCCTCCCGCCACACCTGCTCCGGCGACTGCCTCTCTTAAGCCGCATGGCGCTGCGCTCTCTGCAGCGCAATCCCCTGCGCAGCTTTCTCATCGTCCTTGCCGTCGCCTTTCCATTTTCCATGGCCTCCGTGCTCTTTTCCTATCCCGCAGTCGTTGATCATATGCTGAGAGAACAGTTTCAGCATATCGAGTGCTACGATCTTCAGCTTCATCTGGACTCTCCGGTGAGCCCGGAGCGGGCAGCAGACGCAGCCCTGACGCTCAAAGACTGCGCAGAGGCCGAAACGGTTCTGCAGCTGCCCGCTGCCTTCCGGCGAGATGCGCTGACAGAATATGCACTGCTCACCGCACTACCGGAGAAAAGCCGCCTCTGGCACATCATTGATGCAGAAGGCAAAGAACATGCGCCGCCCCGCTGCGGCATCATCCTGAACCAGCGCACTGCAGACAAGCTGAGGCTCTCAGCGGGAGACCGTGTACGCATTCTGATCCCCGGTCTTCTCCCCGAGACCCGCGAGCTCCCTGTGCTGCAGGTAATACAGGAGACCTTCGGGAGCGGAGCCTATCTCGCGCTCGATTCCCTTCCGGATCAGCTCGGTACAGACCGCCTCTGCAATAAGCTGATATTGAGAGCAAAGCCCGGAGCCTTTGCTTCACTCAAATCCGATATACGCTCAGCCGGCAGAATCAGCTGGATCGTGGATATGCCAAAGTCTGTAAAGACCTATCAGGATATGATGGGTTCCATGTTCATCATGGTCAACAGCTTCGCAGTCATGTCTCTCATCGCAGGAGGGATACTCATCTATAATATCTCTCTCATCACTCTGAGAGAGCGCATCTCCGAGCTCACGACGCTTCGCGTGCTGGGATGTTCGGAGATGGAGCTCGGACAGATGCTGTTGATAGAGCAGGGGGTACTCCTGTTTCTCGGTATTCTTCTGGGTATGCCCGGAAACTATCTTGTCCGCGGACTGCTGGAGCGCTTTATGACCTCGGACAATTATCACATTCAACTAAACCTCCACCCTACCTCCTGTGTTCTGGCATTCTTCTGCTGCATTTTCATTGTTCTCTTCTCCCTTCACCGGGAGATATCTGTCATCTCTGCCGCCCGCCTGACGGACGCGCTGAAAGAACGGGAGTGATACCATGCCGTCAAAAAAACTTCTATACCTGCATCAGCACAAAAAACTGTTTCTTGCCCTTGCAGTACTTACACTGCTATCGCTGTTCTTCCTGCGCCGACACCAGGCCCGCGCCGTACCGGTACGAACAGGCACAGTGACCAGAAAGTCTGTACAGGACAGCTATACGGAAGAGGGGGTACTGTCCGGCGGAAGGCAATACACGCTGTTCTCTGAGGTCTCCGGTCCGGTGCAGAGGATCGCAGTCAGAGAGAATCAGACCGTCACGCCGGGCACTCTGCTCTATATCATTGACAGTCAGGATTATCTCTATCAGAAGGAGCAGCTTGAGAGTGAGCGCTCGGGACTGGAGGCGCAAAAAAACAAGGCGGAGATCAGCCGCGTCATGACCCTGTCCCCAGAAGAATATATTCACTCGCTCGCACAGCAGGCAGACTCCGCCGAGGCGGCACTGACAGCGGCGCAGACCAGATACGCTGCCGCCGGAGAGCTCCTCTCATCAGGCGCCATTTCCCGCAACGAATACGAGGAGCTGCACGCGGACTTTGAGATGAAAAAGACAGCCGCTGCCGCTGCACGGGAACGCCACAGCGAGAGCCGGAAGAGTTTGCTCAGTCTGAAATCCTCCGGTATGGATGATGCAGCTCTGAATGAGCAGTTTTACAGCTCTGATACCAGAGCACTCGCCGCGCAGATTGAAGCCATGGATATCAGACTGCGTCAGCTCGGGGAAAGCATCGAAAAATGTGTTGTCCGGGCAGACCGCGCCGGAATTGTCAGCTCACTCCCGCTCAGCGGGAGCTCCTATCTCTCCGCCGGAAGCCCCGCTCTGACACTTGATGTCACAGATACACTCTGCGCAGAGGCAGATGTCCTGACCGCAGTTGCACCCTTTCTCAGCAAGGGAACTCCGGTCACAATTCGACTCGTACTTCGCGGCAGTGAGGAAATATACAGCGGAGAAATCGCTGAAATCTATGATTACGCGACATGCGGACGCTCTGCACTCGGAACCGCAGAGTACAGAGTACATATCAAGGTTGCACTCCCGGAGGAGACCCAGCTCGCACTGAAGAATAAAAGCGGTTATGGCGTACTCTTAAGCTTCTGCCCCTACAGTGCGGAAAATGTCCTGACTGTGCCCGGCAGTGCTGTCTTTTCAGAGGCGCAGCAAAGCTATGTCTACACAATTTCCAATGGCCGCGCTGTAAAAACGCCAGTGGAGCTCAGCTACAGGACAGTCAGTGACGCAGTGATTCTTTCCGGACTGAATGAGGGGGATACCGTTATCTCATACGCCGACAACGAGGGACTCTGCGAGGGAGCGAGAGTACGCAGAATGCGCTGACAGCGTGATGCTACGGATGAAGTAATTCCCTTATACCGCTCTTTCGCAGATAAATTATCCGTCAATTCAGCCCCCTTACACCTCTTCTCGATTTGTGTTATACTAATAAGCATGGAGGTGTATTATGTTCAGTAAAAATGATCTTGTCGTTTACGAGGATTCCGGCGTCTGCGAGATCAGTGATATATGTGAGCTCTCCTTCACGGAGGAAGATCCCAGAACCTACTATATTCTGCGTCCCATTTTTTTTAAGGATGACCGCATATATACTCCTGTCAACAATCCAAAGGTGACGCTGCGGCCGGTCATCTCCCGCGAGGAGGCGCTCTCCATCCTTCACAGCATCTCCCAGGCGGAGGTCCATTCCTTTGAGGGATTGCGCACGACGGAGCTCGAGGGGCGTTACCGCGCCGCTTCAAAAAGTCACCGCTGCGCAGATCTGGTAAAGCTGGCCATGTCCATTTACAGTAAGACACGAAAGGCGCGCCGCTCCGGAAGGAGAGTGAGCGAGATCGATGATCGCTACCTGAAACGTCTGAATCTTCTGATCAACGGAGAGCTCTCTGTCGCTCTGGATATTCCGGCAGAAGAGGTTCCAAAACTGATTCACGCAGAAATCGAGAAGCGGAAGAGCTGAGGCGCTGTGCGCCCGGCTCTTCCGCTTCTCGCAATGAATAAAGTAAGAGCGCTCAGGGAGCGCTCAGGTCACGGCTTTCGCCGTTTCAAGCTGAAAAATGCCGTCCCGCTTTCCGAGCAAGCTCGGACGCAGTACGGCGTTTTTCAGCTTCGCGTGGCTCAATGCTAACGCGTCAGTTTTTAAACGAGTGAATTGGGGCTGGGATTCTTCCGGCGCGGTTTATGAAGTCTGCGCAGCCGAAGCGATTCACGGGAATCACAGGCGCATAGCCGAGCAGTCCGCCAAACTCTACAACATCTCCCACCCTCTTTCCATAGGCGGGAATGAGACGCACTGCAGTCGTCTTCTGATTCACCATGCCGATCGCCGCCTCATCCGCAATGATGCCGGAAATCGTCGCAGCCGGCGTATCGCCGGGAATCGCAATCATATCCAGTCCGACAGAGCACACACAGGTCATCGCCTCCAGCTTTTCTATCGTGAGGGCTCCGCGCGTCACCGCGTCTATCATCCCCTGATCCTCACTGACCGGAATAAATGCGCCCGAGAGGCCGCCGACATAGGAGGAGGCCATCACTCCGCCCTTCTTTACCTGGTCGTTCAGCATCGCAAGTGCGGCGGTCGTCCCCGGTGCTCCCACACTCTCCAGCCCGATCTCCTCCAGAATCTCCGCGACAGAGTCTCCCACTGCCGGTGTCGGCGCGAGAGAGAGGTCTATGATGCCGAAGGGAACGTCGAGGCGTCTGCTCGCTTCCTGTGCCACCAGCTGACCGACGCGGGTTATCTTGAATGCCGTCTTCTTGATCGTCTCACAGAGTGTTTCGAAGCTTTCTCCGCGCACCTTTGCGATTGCAGCCCGGACCACACCGGGCCCGCTGACGCCGACGTTGATGATCGCCTCTGCCTCCGTCACACCGTGAAAAGCACCTGCCATAAAGGGGTTGTCGTCCGGCGCATTACAGAAAACCACCAGCTTGGCACAGCCGAGCGATCCCCTGTCCTTTGTCTCCTCCGCGGTTTTCTTCACGATCTCTCCCATGAGGCGCACCGCGTCCATGTTGAGTCCGGTCTTTGTGGAGCCAAGATTCACGGAGCTGCACACCCGCTCCGTGCGGGCGAGCGCCATGGGAATGGAGTCGATCAGCAGTCTGTCGGACGCAGTCATTCCCTTGCTCACCAGCGCAGAGTAGCCGCCGATAAAATTGACCCCTATCTTCTTGGCCGCGCGGTCCAGCGTCTCCGCGATCGTCACATAGTCCTCCGGCGTTCTGCACGCCGCTGCACCGACCAGCGCAATCGGAGTCACGGAAACACGCTTATTTACGATGGGGACGCCAAAATCCCGGGCGATCGCATCTCCCGTCCCGACCAGCTCTCCCGCATAACTCAGAATCTTATTGTAGATCTTTTCATTCACACGGGACAGCTCTCTGTCTGCGCAGTCCAGAAGACTGATCCCCATCGTGATGGTGCGAACGTCCAGGAGATCATGATCGATCATGTTATTGGTTTCCATTACCTCAACTAGATTGAGCATTCCTTCACCTCACTCAGATTCTGTGCATGCCAGTAAATATTTCTTCTTTCTGCACTCTGATCTTCACCCCGATCTCCTCGCCGACCTGATCGAGCTCAGACATCACAGTCTCCAGGGGCTTTTCCGAACGGCTCATATCCGCAATCATCATCATGTGAAAATAATCCTGCACGATCGTCTGATTGATATCAAGAATATTGATCCGGGCCCCCGCGAGATAAGTACAGACCTTCGCAATGATACCGACTGTATCCTTGCCGAGCACTGTAATGATGATCTTTCCCATAATTTCTCTCCTTCGCTTTTTTCATGCAGTTAGAGGATCATGCTTCCATCTGCGCACAGCGCCGCTGTGACAGATTTAAAACTCATAAATTTCTGATCTGCAGTCTCGCTGCGCCACTGCAATCGGAAAATCATTTGCGCCGTAGGGGCAGTCTCCCGCGCCGATCTCACAGCGCACCGTCTCATAGGCGAGCTCTGGAATGTTGTTCTCCTTGCTGAGATGCCCCAGCAGGATCTGCTTCAATCCGTCATGCAGAATCTCCGTGAGCAGCTTCCCAGCACTCTCATTTGAGAGATGCCCGAAATTCCCCAATATTCTGCGCTTTAAGCTGTAGGGATAAGGCCCCGCCTCCAGCATACGAACGTCGTGATTGCTCTCAAGGAGCAGTGCATCCAGCCGCTCTAGCCGCGCAACCGTCTGCTCTGTGTAGTGTCCCATATCTGTCGCGACTGCAACTGCCCTGCCACCGGATTCAATCCGGTATGCTACCGGCTCCGCTGCGTCGTGATCTATGGAAAAAGGAAGAAGCTCCATATCTCCAACGGAGAAGCGCTCCTCCGCGCGCACAATATGAATCAGCTCCTCATCACAGCCCTCAAAGCAGCAGCTTCGCTTCAGCGCTGCGACCGTTCCCGCAGTCGCAAAGAGCGGCACATGATGCTTCTTCATCAACACTGTGAGCCCCTTTACATGATCGGAGTGCTCATGTGTCACAACCAGCGCGCTCAGCTCATCTGCCTTCACGCCAAGCTCTCCGAGCCCCCGCTCGATTCTCCGGTTGCTGATTCCTGCATCCACCAGTATATGCGTGTCTGAGGTGCCCACATAAATTGAATTTCCGCTGCTGCCGCTTGCAATGCTGACAAACCTCATCTGTGCTCCTTCAGTCGCTGATCTATGCGGGAAAACAGCTCCTCCCGGGATCCGCTGTTTACCAGCACCCAGTCCGAGAGCGCTCTGTACGCTGCCTCTGTCGGCTGCCTCTCCATGATCTCGCGTATTCTCTCCTCCGAATATCCCCGGCTCTCCTTAAGGCGCGCCGCGCGGATATCCTTCGGTGTATAAACATACCATATTTCATCAAAGCTGTCACTCCTCACGGCGGCCGGAAGCGCGGTTTCCACCACGACAAGCGCCGCCGCAGAGGCACGGATTCTGCGATGCACCTCTCTGTATACCAGCGGATGAATCCTCCGGTTCAGCTCCGTGAAGAGCTCAGGATCTGCATACAGAATATCTGCCATTTTACCGCGATCCAGCTTCTGCTCCGAATCGAGCACAGATGTCCCCAGCAGCTCAAGCACCGCGCAGTAGCCCTCTTTCCCGGGCTCATACAGCGCATGCGCGGTCTCGTCCATTCCTATGATTTCCGCGCCGTAGCGTTCTCTGAGATAGCGCAGCACCTCGCTCTTTCCGGAACCGACGCCGCCGTACAGCTCTATGACCATCTCAGTGTGCCTCCAGCCAGGAATGCCCCTGATGCGCATCCACCTCAAGCGCAACCTTCAGCTCTGCCGCACTCTTCATAGTCTCCCTGAGGAGCTCCAGTACGCGGGCCGCATCCTTCTCTGCGCTCTCGACCAGCAGCTCATCGTGAATCTGGAGCACGATGCGTGCGTCCAGCTGCTCCGCGAGCAGTCTGCGCCTGACCTTCACCATCGCAATTTTTATGATATCTGCCGCCGTTCCCTGAATTGGCGCGTTCATCGCGACGCGCTCTCCGAAGGCCCTCTGCATGAAGTTGGAGCTCTTCAGCTCCGGCACGGGACGTATTCTTCCGAAGAGTGTCGTCGTGTAGCCCTTCTCCTTCGCATCCTTGATCTGTCTGTCCAGAAACTGCTTGACCTTCGGATAAGTGTGAAAGTAATGATTAATATAATCCTTTGCTTCTGCGCGGGAGATGCTGAGCCCCTCCGAGAGTCCGAAGGCAGAGATGCCGTACACGACACCGAAATTCACCGCCTTGGCATTCCGCCGAAGCTCCGGAGTCACCTCCTCCAGCGGCACATGGAAGACCTGCGACGCTGTGACCGCATGAATATCCACCGCGTGACTGTACGCTCCGATCAGAGTCTCATCTCCGGAGAGCGAGGCCAGAACACGCAACTCAATCTGAGAGTAGTCCGCGTCCACAAAGACCCTGCCCTCTGCCGGCACAAAGACATCGCGGATGCGGCTTCCCATCTCTGTACGAATCGGAATATTCTGAAGATTCGGCTCTGTCGAGGAGAGCCGTCCCGTCGCCGTAATGGTCTGATTGAAGCGCCCGTGGATGCGCCCGTCCTCCGCAATGTAAGCACCGAGTCCGGTCGCATAGGTGGAGTTCAGCTTCGTGAGCATGCGATACTCCAGTACCTTCTTCACGACAGGGTAATCCGGCGCAAGCTTATCCAGAATGTCCGCCGCCGTGGAATAACCGCTCTTTGTCTTCTTGCCATACGGAAGCCCCAGCTTCTCAAAGAGCACCTCTCCCAGCTGCTTTGGCGAGTTGATATTGAACTCTGTTCCTGTCTCGGAGAAGATCTCCTGCTCTGTCCTTTCGATTCCCCTCTGAAGCTCCCCTGCAAAGCTTTTAAGCCGCGCGCCGTCCACCCGGATTCCTGCCAGCTCCATATCTGCCAGCGCATAGGTCAGAGGGAGCTCCGTCTCAAGATAGAGCGGCTCCATCCCCGCCTCACGAAGCTTACGCATCAGCACAGGCCCCGCTGAAAATGCCGCAAAGCCAGTCCAGTAATCCGCAAGACGCGCATCCTCCTTCTCCCCCGGAATCAGAAACTCCAGATAGTCGCGGGCGATATCCTCCGCCCGGTAGGCATCCTTCATCGGATTCAGGAGATAGGCCGCAACGGAGCAGTCCCGGAGATTCTGCCTCTCCTCCGTTCCGACACGATGCAGCATGGACTTGAGCTCCGTCACATAGACAGTCGCAGCGCTGTCAAAGAGCTGCCGCAGCAGCTCATCCAGATAGGCTTCTGTCACGCTGTCCTCCGCCGGAACCATCGTCGCCTCGCCAAAGGGCGTCTCTACCCTCCTCTCCTCTGCCGGAGCTACAATATAGACCTGCTCCTCTGAGGCGCAGACCGAGAGCCCGTGCGCAGTGAGCTGAAGTCCCAGTACAGGCTGCTGTACGAGCTCCTTTTTAAGCCTCTCCGCCTCCGCCTTCTCCGTGACACAGATAAATTCCGGCTCCTTCCTCCCGTCTCCCTGACGCGCGGCCTCATCGAAGCGCTTCAGCATGGAGCGAAATTCCAGACGCTTGATCTCCTCATAGGCCTCCGGCGTATAGAGATTCCCGAGCTTCATATCCGGGAGCGCGAGCTCCACCGGCACATCCAGCCTGATCGTCGCAAGCCACTTTGAAAACTGCGCGAGCTCATAGTGCTCCCGCAGCGCCTTCTGCGCGCGCGGAGGCCTCAGTTCATCAATATGAGCCCAGGCATTCTCTATGGAGTGATACTGTGCGATCAGCGCTGTCGCGGTCTTCTCCCCGATGGACGGAACCCCGGGAATATTGTCGGAGCTGTCTCCCATCAGACCCTTGACGTCGATGAATTCCTCCGGCGTCACCTGATACTGCTCCTTCACATCCGCCGGACGATAATCATGAACCTGGGTCTGCCCCCGTGAGGTCTTCGGGATGCGGATCAGGATATGCTCATCCGAGAGCTGCAGGAGATCCCTGTCCCCGGACACCACGGAAACCTCGAGCCCCTCCTGCTGGAAGCGCTTTGCCAGCGTGCCGATCACATCGTCCGCCTCGTATCCTGCTACAGACACGGTCGGAATCTGCATCGCGCCGAGCACCTCCTTCAGCAGCGGAACCTGCTCCCGCAGTTCATCCGGCATCGGCTTCCGCGTCCCCTTGTACTCCGGAAATTTCTCGTGACGAAAGGTCGGCGCAGGGAGATCGAAGGCCACCGCGAGGTAGTCTGCCTGCTCTTCATCCAGAATCTTAAACAGTATATTCAGAAAACCGTAGACCGCATTGGTGTGCAGTCCCGCCGAGTTTGTGAGCTCCGGAACGCCATAAAAGGCGCGGTTAATGATACTGTGTCCATCTACTAATACAAGCTTTTCCAAGATATCCTCCCGTGTGCCTTACTCTCTAAAAGAAACAGATACGCAGCTCCAGCAGCAGCGTGACAATGACGCTCATCGCGACCATGGTACTCACGGCATACTCTGCGATCTTCCGCCCCCGTCCCCACCGTAGACGCTGATAGGCTGCGCGGATCGCCTGTTCCATGGTTCCCTGCACATCAAAATCATCGCTGTCCGAATCCAGAAGCCGCAGCCCCTCCACAATAAAATAATTTGTCTCCAGCTCATGACGGCACAGAGCACAGTCCCGGATATGGGCCAGAAAATCCTCTTCCTCCTCATCCGAGAGCTCGTTCTGTATAAAGCGGGTGATCTCCCACTCGGCTGTTCTGCAATCCACCGCGCACCTCCTCTGTGCAGAAAAACATTATGTCCAGTATATCACGGAAGATAGCAAAAGCGGAATAAAAAGAGGCGGCACACAGTCCACGCTGCATACCGCCTCATGTATTCCCGAATTTTCCACATTCCTACTTCGTGCTGATATCATACTCCACAATCACATAATCTCCCATGGCATGCGGGACGGGAACAGAAAAATAGAGCGCGCCATCCGCCGCATAGCTGAAGGAATCCGGCCAGGTGACGGTAGTTCCGTCTGCCCCCTTCTTCAGCGGGAAATCTCCCCGCTCGAGACAGGTCTGATACTGCTCCACAGACATCGTCTTCTGCTGTTCGCGGTACGCCCTCAGAGTCTCCTCATCCGCGCCCTTCAGCTGCACGTCCTCCGCCAGCGCATAGGCCGCCATGGTGTAGGGATCCGCCGCGTCGCGAAGTGAGACATCCGAGATGGTTTTGACATCTACTGTATTTGTGTAGAAAAGCCTGCTCGGATGAGCTGCTCCGTCCATCATATACTCGCCTGTGTATACCGCAATCACGCGAGAGGCATCCGCAGAGATCAGCTTACAGCTGATCTTCAGGCTGTCCTTCTCCTGATTGACCGCCTCCCTGGAATCCGGGTAATTACTCAGCACCGCGAGTGCATTCTCCTTCAGATGTGCATTCAGCTTCTCCTGCTGCGCGCTGTCCTCCATTCCTAAGATCACGGGATACGCAATGGATATCTGATTCTTCTCATATTTCTGAAGCTCTGAGCTTAACTTTTTCACTCCCGCAGAGCTCTTATCGCTTCCCGCACTCTCCTCTGCCCCGGAGCTCTCTCCCGGTGCCGGGCTGAGCTTTGCATCGCTGCTCTTCTGCTCCGCTGCGCTCTGCTGCGTCTCCGCCGCTGCATTCGTGACCTTCACGGTCTCCTTCTTGTTGCCGCAGGCCACAAAAAGAACTGCCATCGCCGCTGCCAGTCCCGCCGTCACAGTACGAAACACCCTTCTGGAATCCCGCATCTTACACCTCCATCTTCACTCTGCTGTATACCGGATATCTCTGAATCCGAGACAAAGCACCCGACACACACTCGCCGGTTCTCGGCTGAAATCATCGGCTCCGCTCATGACGGAGCCAATTCTTTGATGTGTCTTAGTATACTATGAATTAAAGGCCGAGTTATGAACACAAAGTAAATTTTGATTTATATTTAGATGAATCCTCCGCTTGAAGCGCCGCTTTTTTTCTGCTATACTGCTTTTCGTCAGCCGGCGTGTCGGAATGGCAGACGATGCAGACTCAAAATCTGTTGTCCGTAAGGACGTGCGGGTTCAAGTCCCGCCGCCGGCAGTATTTGAATCACACAGATACATCAGTCTGAAGAGCCAGGATGCAGGAATTTTGTATAATAACCTGCACCCCGGCTCTTCTTGCTTCTGTTTATCTGCTGAATGAACGTTTATCCAATGCCGGGCAGCATTCCAAGCGTCCGTGCTCAGATTGCCGCTGCGTACCCATCCGCCCTTGGCTCAGAGGCGCCGCAGAGTACCCCCTCTGTATTTCTGAGTATCAGCTGACCCCGCCTCAGATTATAAAAGTCCGCCGCAATTTCCAGCTCATGTCCACGCTCTGCCAGCCCTGCTGCGGGCGTCCCGCTCAGTCCACGCTCCAGAGTGATCTTCTTTTCTCCCCTGATCAGATGCCTGTGAAGAGAATAGATCAAACGCCCGCCGGCGCAATGCGTCAGCGGGCGTAGTTTTCCTGTCCTTAAATCTTACTTCTCACTGTCATCGTAAAGGGCAACCAGCTTCTGCAGATAAGCATAGCGCTCCATTGCGTCCTTCTCGTTCTGCGTGAAGAGCTTCTCTGCTCTCTCCGGATTCTTGAGCATCAGAGAATTGTAACGAACCTCTCCCATCAGGAAGTCGCGGTACTGTCCTTCCTTCGGTGCTCTGGAATCAAGGCTGAATTTCTTCTCGGCCGCCGGATTGAAGCGGAAGTTGTTCCAGTAACCGGACTCAACCGCGAGCTTCTCCTCGGTCATGGCCTTGCTCATGCCCTTCTTGATTCCGTGGTTGATGCAGGGCGCATAGGCGAGGATCAGGGACGGCCCCGGATATGCCTCCGCCTCAGCGATTGCCTTGACAGCCTGGTTCATGTCCGCACCCATGTTGATCTGTGCGACATATACATAGCCGTAGGTCATCGCGATACCTGCGAGATCCTTTTTCTTTACATCCTTACCGCCTGCAGCAAACTGTGCGATAGCGCCGGTCTTGGTGGCCTTGGAGGACTGACCGCCGGTATTGGAATATACCTCGGTATCAAAGACCATGATATTGATATCCTTGCCGGAAGCAAGCACATGGTCCAGACCGCCGAAGCCAATATCATATGCCCAGCCGTCTCCGCCGAACACCCACTGGCTCTTCTTGTTCAGGAAATCCTTCTCCTCAAGGATCTCCCTTGCCTCTGCGCTGCCCTCTGCCTCAAGAGCCGCAACGAGCTTCTCCGTCGCAGCGCCGTTGGTCGCACCGACAGAGAAGGTATCAACCCATTCTGCTGCCGCAGCCTTCACCGCCTCATCTGCGGTTGCCGCTGCAAGCGCCTCGACCTTCTGCTTCAGACCGTCACGGATCGCTCTGTTGGCCAACAGCATTCCGTAACCGAACTCAGCATTATCCTCAAAGAGAGAGTTATCCCATGCCGGCCCCTGTCCCTTCGCATTCACCGTGTACGGTGTGGACGGGGAGCTGTTGCCCCAGATCGAGGAGCAGCCGGTCGCATTGGAGATATACATTCTGTCACCGAAGAGCTGCGTCACAAGCTTTGCGTACGGAGTCTCGCCGCAGCCTGCGCAGGCGCCGGAGAACTCAAGATACGGCATCTTGAACTGGGAGCCCTTGACGGTCAGCGGCTTGAACTTCTCAATAACCTCCGGCTTCTCCGGAAGCGTGACCGCATAGTCGAAGAACTTCTGTCTGTCGTAATTGTCCGCGAGCTTCTCCATCTTCAGAGTGGTGTTCTTCAGATTACCCGGGCAGACATTGGCGCAGCTTCCGCAGCCTGTGCAGTCAAGCACGGATACATTGATCGCAAACTTGTAGCCCGGCATCTGGCGGAGGTCCACCATCGGCATGCCCTCGGGCGCATTCGCGGCCTCCTCCTCCGTCATTGCAACCGGACGGATGGCAGCGTGCGGGCATACATATGCACACTGTGTGCACTGAATGCAGGTGCTGGAATTCCACACCGGAACATCAACCGCAATACCGCGCTTCTCATAGGCAGCAGTTCCGCTCGGAGTGGTGCCGTCCGCATAATCCATGAATGCGGAAACCGGAAGAGAATTGCCCTCCTGCGCGTTGACCGCAGCCTGAACTGTATTGACGAACTTGACGCAGTCCTCTCTGCCCTCTGTCGCATGCGTGAAATCAAGGCCCTCATCCGCTGCATTCTTCCAGCTCTCCGGAATCTCTACCTTATGCGCGCTGTTTGCGCCGGCGTCAATTGCATTCCAGTTCTTTTTAACGACCTCCTCACCCTTGCGGCCGTAGGTCTTCTTGGCAGCATCCTTCATCAGGGTGATTGCCTTCTCCTCCGGGATAATGCCGGTGAGCTTGAAGAACGCGGACTGAAGAATGGTGTTGATTCTGGTCGGTCCCATGCCGGTCTCGATACCGATCTTCACACCGTCAATGGTGTAGAAATTGATCTTGTGATCATAGATATACTTCTTCACCTGTCCCGGCAAATGCTGCTCAAGCTCCGCATCGCTCCACGCGCAGTTCAGGAGGAAGGTTCCGCCGTCAACCAGATCCTGCACCATATTGTACTTGCGGATGTATGCCGGATTGTGGCAGGCGACAAAGTTCGCACGCTTGATCAGATAAGTGGACTTGATCGGCTTGTGACCGAAGCGGAGGTGGGAAATAGTCACACCGCCGGACTTCTTGGAGTCATAGTCAAAGTAAGCCTGCGCGTACATGTCGGTGTTGTCACCGATGATCTTGATGGAGTTCTTGTTCGCGCCGACCGTTCCGTCCGCGCCGAGACCCCAGAACTTGCAGCTTGTAGTCCCCTCCGGAGTGGTGGAGAGATCTGCGCCGGTCGCGAGAGAGAGATTGGTCACATCATCCACAATGCCGATGGTGAATCTCTTCTTCTCCGCGTTCTCAAATACAGCCACGATATCCTTCGGAGTGGTGTCCTTGGAGCCGAGGCCGTAGCGTCCGGACATCACCGGAACATCCTTGAACTCGGTATCTCTGAGCGCTGCGACAACATCGAGGTAGAGCGGCTCTCCGAGGGAACCAGCCTCCTTGGTTCTGTCGAGCACCTCGATTCTCTTCACGGTCTTCGGAAGCGCCTTTACCAGTGCATCCGCGCTGAAGGGACGATACAGGCGAACCTTGACAAGTCCGACCTTTTTGCCCTGCTTTGCGAGATAGTCGATCGTCTCCTCGATGGTCTCATTGACAGAACCCATCGCAACGATAACAACCTCTGCATCCTCCGCGCCGTAATAGTTGAAGAGCTTGTAGTCCGTACCAAGCTTCTCATTTACCTTGTCCATGTAGTCCTGAACAATGGCCGGAAGCGCATCATAGAACTTATTGCGGGACTCATTGATCTGGAAGAATACGTCCGGGTTCTGCGCCTGTCCCTTCTCCACAGCGTGGTTCGGATTCAGCGCGTTCTTTCTGAATGCGGCAATCGCATCAAAATCTGCCATATCCTTCAGATCCTCATAGTCCCAGACCTGAATTTTCTGAATCTCGTGAGAGGTTCTGAAGCCGTCGAAGAAGTTGATGAAGGGCAGTCTTCCCTTGATCGCCGCAAGATGTGCGACTGCAGTCAGATCCATAACCTCCTGGACGGAGGACTCGCAGAGCATGGCGCAGCCCGTCTGACGACATGCATAGATATCGGAGTGATCGCCGAAGATGCTCAGTGCGTGAGTTGCAATGGCACGTGCGGAGACATTGAAGACGCCCGGAAGCATCTCACCGGCAACCTTATAGAGGTTCGGGATCATGAGCAGCAGACCCTGAGAGGCCGTGTAGGTCGTGGTTAATGCACCTGCAACGAGAGATCCGTGAACTGCTCCTGCGGCACCTGCCTCAGACTGCATCTCTGTGATCTGAACGGTGTGACCGAAGATATTCTTAAGCCCCTGTGTTGCCCACTCATCGGTGTGCTCAGCCATCGGTGAGGACGGTGTGATCGGATAGATTGCCGCGACGTCGGTAAATGCGTAGGACGCATGTGCCGCTGCCTGGTTACCATCCATGGTTTTCCATTTTCTTGCCATGATGATACCTCCTGAAAAGATTGAAAGATTGATAGATATGTAGATCGAAAGATCAAGATTTCTGAAAGCACAGAGTTCCTGTCCTCTTTCTTTCTGTCTGTCAGTATTATAACAGTCTCAAATTTAAAATCAAACGCCACGCTGCTGTTTTGTGTATCTAATTGAGTACAAGTATTAAGATTTGTTTACTTTTCATGTCAGAACGAAAAACATTGCGCTTATTGCTATTTTCCTGCACTATATCGCTGTCCCCTCTGAATTCGATCCGCCAGGCACAGAAAAATCCTTCGCGGCAACGGAATATACTGCTGCTGCAAAGGATTTTTTCTGCTTTTTATTCTATCACTGTGTGTCTCTTAAATCATTCGAGCGACAGCGACTCTCAGTTTCCTGGGAAGGGCGCCACAGTCTCTGAGCTGCCGCCTCCCGGCCCCGCACTGTTCTCTCCCGGGCCCGCGGGTCCCTGCGGACTCAGGGCCGCGCTTGTCTCTGCAGGAGCAGGGATTGTCTGACTTTGAGGCCTTGTTCCCTCAACACCCGGACCGGCATTGCTGCTCTTTGTCGAGGCATTGACCGCCGCTGCACTGCTTCTCACAGAGCTTCCGTCTCCGGAAGCGCCCGGCGCCACTGTCTCCGCCTCTGTCGCGGAGTTGCTCGCCTGCTCCGGCACAGTTTCCGTATTCTCTACAATCGTCATCGCTTCCGCATCCGAAGGTTCCGTGACCACACCGCTGGTGTTTCGCGCAATCTTCTTCGAATGTCCCTTGTAGCCGCTGTTGTGGAAGAAGACATCGGACTGCACCTCACCGTTCTTCTTTGTGACAATATTGGTCACCCAGCGGCTGCCCATGGAGCCGCCCGTGATCTGCTTCTCTATCCCGGGCTGAAGCGTCGTGTCCTCCACGTACTCCACACCGCCATTATCGTACTCCTCTGTCTTTACGGAATGAAGCGAAATTGTGACACCCTCCTCCAGAACCGGCAGACCGATCACCGACATGGTCACAGTCCGGTCATGGAAATTCGCCCGCAGTGCCACCGCAGAATTCGTCGTATTGACAAAGCGCATGTCCGGGCCGGAGTAACCGTCATAGCTCACCGCAGCGTCCTCTCCAGGAGTCACATAGGAGGGCTCAAAGGTATGCGCATGGCGCTCCGTCGGTGTGAGCCCAGCCTTGATCACTGCGTTGTAGAGCGTCGAGGAGATCTGGCACACGCCGCCGCCCGGCTCCAGCACGACCTTGCCATTTAAATAGGCACCGGCGGGCTTATAGCCCTTCTCCAGGGTACGGTTTCCTGTCGTATGGTTGAAGGAAAATTCCTCTCCGACCTGAAGGATGGTTCCATCTATGGCCTCACAGGCCAGCTTCAGGTTGTTGTTTCTGTCCGCATTTGCCGTTGCTTCCGTAGTAAAGGTGCCGATTACCCTGTACTGTTCCTTTGCCTGCGCTGCACTTAGTTCCGCCTTCTGTATCTCTGCAGGAATGCGCAGCTCCTCCCCATAATTTTTCTCCTGCATGGCTGTGCGTATGGCCGCAGCGGCAGCTTCCTGGTTCACGCTGCGCCCGTCCACAGAATCCGAGTAGCTAAAGCTGTTTGTCTCCTTATTATATCCGGAAACCGCACCGTTCTTCGCCTGTACATTCCAGCGCTCCGCCATCGCGGCAGCCTCTGCTGCAATCTCTGCATCCAGCCCCTCCGCATCCAGCGCATAGCTGTCCGTCGGCGCCTTGCTGCTGTAAATTTCATCCAGTATCTTGTCCAGCTTCACGCTGAGCAGATCAGATATCGGATAGGGCTCATCGCCCTCTCCCGCCTGCTCCAGCACTGCCTTCATGCCCCACTGATACTTCTGAAGCACGGCCTTCCGAGCCTCCATCCGCGACATCCCGGTGATATCCACATCATTGATGGTCACCGCCGTCTTCAGTGCAGTTTCCTCCACTGTACTCTCGGCCGCTGCACTCTGTGCCGCAGCGCTCTGTCCCAAGCGGATGAGCTTCTTCGCTCCGATCACCGCCAGCGCAAGCACCAGTACCGCGACTGCTACGCCGACAAACATGCGCTTCCTGCGCTCCCGCTCTTTTCTTCTCTTTCTTCTATAATAACCGCTGCCGGGATAACTGCCCCCCGCTGTGGAGCTTCTGTTTTCCGATCTTCTGTCGCCTCTGCCCGCTCTGCTGCTCATTTTATCTTCTTTCTGTCCTTTACTCTGTCCGTCAAGTATACAGTATCATGAAGTATAGCATAAACCATGAGAAAAAAAAGGCGTGTTTATGTTAAAATATGTTACGAAATCATTACCCTCCTGCGGCAAAAAAGAAAGGATTTTTACTATGATCGACCTGCACACTCACTCAACTGCCTCCGACGGAAGCCTCTCTCCCTCTCAGCTCGTCGCTCTGGCGGCAGAACAGGGGCTCTCGGCAATTGCGCTCACAGATCACGACACGGCAGATGGCATTTCTGAGGCGCTCTCCGCTGCTGCGAAATGCCGAATAGAGCTTATTCCCGGAATCGAGATGTCCTGTGTGTGGCGGGGCACAGAGATTCATCTTCTCGGCTACTTTTTGGATGCGGATCATAGCGCAATGCGCCGGGATCTCTCCTGGTTCCGTAAAAAACGTGAGGAGCGAAATGACACCATACTCGACAACCTGGCAGAGGACGGTATCGTTCTCTCCCGGGAGGAGCTCTGCTTCGAAAGGCCGGATACAGCTGTCACACGGGCGCACTTTGCGCGTCTTCTCGCGGAGAAGGGTTATGTCAAAACACCAAAAGAAGCCTTCTCCGACTATCTGGTCTACGGCGGCCGCTATGTCCCCACAAAGGATGAGATCACACCGGAGCTCGTCATGCGCTTTTTCCAGGCGCACGGCATATGGCCAAGTCTCGCGCATCCGGTTCAGTATCAGCTCTCTGAGGAAGCGCTCGGCGCACTGCTCTCTGAGCTCTGTCCGCTCGGATTGCGCGGACTGGAGGTCTGGCATTCTTCACAGGACAGTTATCAGAGTGCACGTCTGCTCGGCATCGCCCGGCTCCTTAAGCTTCTCCCCACCGGCGGTTCGGATTTCCATGGAGACAGCAAGCCGGATATCATGCTGGGACGCGGCTTTGGCTCTCTCCGCATACAGGAGCATGTGCTGGAAAATATGAAGACAGATCTCGCCGCAATGAGGCAGGGGATGTAGTGTTCAGGGCAGCGTACAGCCCCTGAAGCAGAAAAACATCATCACAGCACAAGCAGACCGCAGGATAGGCTCCCGCGGTCTACTGTATTTTATACTGTTTCAAAACTGCATGTTCAGGGCAGGATTCAGTCCTCCTCGCCCTTGAGCAGAGCGGCTCTCGCCTCAACTTCCTTCTTCTGCACATCGCCCGGGCACTGCTCGTAGCGGGAGAAGACATAGGAGAACTCTCCCAGGCCGCCACTCATAGAGCGCAGATCCGTCCCATAGCCATAGAGCTCAGACACCGGAATATCCGCCTGAATGACCTGCTTGCCATGGTGATCGGACTCCATGCCGAGAACGCGTCCCCTTCTCCTGTTCAGATCGCCCATGACATCGCCGGTGCAGTTGTCCGGAACCCGGACCTTCAGAGAGACAATAGGCTCAAGCAGAACGGGATTTGCCTCCATAAAGCCTTTCTTAAATGCCAGCGTTGCCGCCATCTTGAATGCCATCTCAGAGGAATCCACCGGATGATAGGAGCCGTCCAGCAGAGTCGCCTTGACGCCGACCACAGGGTATGCCGCCAGCGGTCCCTTCACACAGCACTCCGCCACGCCCTTCTCAACTGCCGGGAAGTAGTTCTTCGGAACCGCGCCGCCGAACACCTTCTCCTCAAAGACATAAGGTACTGTCAGATCGTCTGCGGGCTCAAAGCTCATCTTGACATCTCCGAACTGACCGTGACCGCCCGACTGCTTCTTGTAGCGTCCGGGCGCCTCCACCTTTCTGCGTATGGTCTCGCGGAAGGCAAATTTCGGCTTTTCAAGCTCAATCTCCGCCTTGTAGCGGGACTGAAGCTTGCTGACTACGATATCCAGCTGCTGATCTCCGATGCCATAAAGCAGGGACTGATGATTCTCCGCATCTACCGTGGCCTTCAGAGTGAGATCTTCATCCATCAGCTTTGCGAGACCGGAAGCGATCTTATCCTCCTCGCCCTTGTTCTTTGCAATATAGGCCTTGTAGGTATACGGGGTAGAGATCTGCGGTCTGTGGTAGAGAATGGGCGCATTCTTCAGCGCGATCGTATCTCCGGTCTGTGTGACATTCAGCTTCGCCATGGCGCCGATATCTCCGGCCTTCAGCTCCGGGACCTCGATTGCCTCCTTGCCGCGCATCACATAGATCTTGCCCGACTTCTCCTCCGTCTCCTTTGCGACGTTATAGATATTGATATCCGGCTTCAGCACACCTGTGCAGACCTTCACCAGAGAGTACTTACCGATAAAGGGATCCACAATGGTCTTGAAGACCTTTGCGGAGAGGTTCACATCCGACCTGTAATTTGCCACAAAGCGCTCCCCGCTCGTGACATCGACGCCCTCGTCCTGCTTCGCGCGGTCCGGGGACGGCAGATAGCGGACGATCGCATTCATCAGCGCGTTTGCGCCCTGTCCGCAGATCCCGGAGCCCATCATCACCGGAACCATGTCGCCGGTCGCAACCTGCTCACGCAGCGCAGAGGCGACCTCCTGCTCGGTGAAGCTGTCGCCGGAGAAGTAACGCTCCATGAACTCCTCGCTCGACTCGGCCACCGCCTCCATGAGCGCCTCTCTCGCAATCTTTAAGTTGTGCTCGGAGTAGTCCGGAATCTCTGCATCGACATATTCCGCGCTGTTCTCCTTGAAGCGGCGTCCCTTCATCTTCACGATGTTTACAAAGCCGACAAATTCCTCGTTCTCCCGGATCGGAAGCTGAAGCGGGGCGACCTTCTTGCCAAAGCGGCTCTCAAGCTTTAAGATCAGCTCTCGGTAGCTCGCCTTGTCATCGTCCATATTGGTGACAAAGATAATGCGCGGCAGGCGGTACTGCTCGCAGAGCTCCCAGGCCTTCACGGTTCCGGGCTCTATGCCTGCCTTGCAGTTCACGACAATAATCGCGGCATCTGCGGCACTGACCGCCTCCTCGACCTCGCCCACAAAGTCAAAATAACCGGGCGTATCCAGAAGATTGATCTTGATCGGCCCGTTCTCCGCATCCGTGTACTCCAGAGGAAGCATGCTCGCGCTGATGGAAAAGCCGCGCTTCTGCTCCTCCTTATCGAAATCACTGATTGTATTCCCCGCTGCAACAGTTCCCATCTTGGAGACTGCACCGCTGACATATGCCATAGCTTCAGCTACCGTCGTCTTGCCGGCACCTCCGTGGCCCAGAAGAACAACGTTTCGAATTTGTGAGGTTTCGTAAACTTTCATAATTAATGGTTCCTCCTGTCATAAAGTGTGTCCATTTCCGGGATCTGTCCCTTTCATGAGCAACTAGACAATATTTTACTAAAAAACGCCAAATAATACAAGCCAATCGGACATTTTTAACAAATAAAGCGCTCTTTTTTCCTCTGCCGCGGACCTGCGCATGAAAGAATTGACAGCGCCCGCTCCGCCTTCTAAAATAAATGAAATTACAGGAGCCGCAACGGAACTCAGAAGGGAGAGAAGCATGGCGTCTACCTACGGATTCATAGGGCTGGGGCTGATCGGAGGATCTATCGCAAAAGGACTCCGGAGCGCAGAGCCTGACTGCCGCATTCTGGCCTATATGCGGACGCGCGCGCGCCTCGAGCTCGCAAGAAGCGAAGGCATAGTGGACCTCGCGCTGAGTGGCATCGACGACGCCCTCGCGGAATGCGACATCATCTTCCTCTGCACTCCGGTGGAATACAATGAGAGCTACTTGAGCCGCCTGAAGCCGCTCCTGAAGCCCGGCGCCTTCATCACTGATGTGGGCAGCACAAAGAGCTCCATTCAGCGCACTGTGGAGCAGCTCTCCATGGAGCAGCTCTTCATCGGCGGACATCCCATGGCAGGCTCCGAAAAAAGCGGCTATGAGTACTCCGATCCCCTGCTTCTGGAAAATATTTTTTATCTGCTCTGCCCCACAGCCAATACACCTCCCGCCTTTACGGCGCGCATGGAGGCGCTCGTCCGCTCGCTCCGCGCCAATCCCTATGTCATCACCGCCGCAGAGCATGACCAGGCAGTCGCCACCATCAGCCACCTCCCGCACCTCGTCGCAGCGGCGCTCGTCAATCTGGTACAGGATACAGACAGCGAAAGGCACACCATGAAGCAGCTTGCCGCGGGCGGTTTCAAGGACATCACCCGCATTGCAAGCTCCTCTCCCGTCATGTGGCAGCAGATCTTCAGCTCAAACCGCGCGGCCGTATCCGCGGTGCTGCGCCAGTATATCAGCGCCATGGAAGCGATCGAACAGGCGCTCCTCACGGACGATATGAGCGCCATCCACGAGCTCTTCACCCGCTCGGGGAGCTTTCGGAGCCAGCTCGCGGACGAGCACGGTCTGATGAATGCCCAGTATTCCTTCTCCGTACACGTCGCAGACCGCCCCGGCGCGATCTCCATTATCTCCGCCATCCTCGCCGCGGGAGGAGTGAGCATAAAAAATATCGGCATCAACCACAACAGAGAGAGCGGCGACGGCGCACTGCGGATCGAGTTTTACGACGCGGACAGCTGTCTGAAGGCGGAGCATCTGGTGCAGAAATATAACTTTGTCATTGAGGCAAGAAAGTAAGGAGACAGTTATCATGCAGAATCACACGAGGGTAATGCTCCGCGGGGCCATGGAGCTGCCCGGCGACAAGTCCATATCGCACAGAGCCGTGATGCTCGGCTCCATCGCCGGGGGGCGCACCGAGATTCAGGGCTTTCTTCCGGGGGAGGACTGCCTCTCCACGATACGCTGCTTCCGCGCGATGGGCACGAAGATCACACAGGAGGGCACGCGCGTCACCGTACAGGGAAGGGGACTGCATGGTCTTAAGGCTCCCTCCGCCCCGCTCGACTGCGGAAACAGCGGGACAACCATGCGCCTTTTGAGCGGCATACTCGCAGCTCAGAGCTTCTCCTCTGTGCTGACCGGCGACAGCTCTTTAAGGACGCGCCCCATGGGCAGAATCATGCGTCCGCTCCGTGAGATGGGCGCAGAGATTCAGAGCCTCGCGGGTTCAGACACCGCGCCCCTCCGCATCTCCGGCGGCAGACTCTCCGGCATCCATTACCTCTCCCCCGTCGCCTCCGCGCAGCTGAAATCCGCCGTGCTGCTTGCGGGACTCTACGCAGACAGTCCGAGCTCCGTCACTGAGCCAAGCCTCTCGAGGGACCACAGCGAGCGTATGCTGCGGCACTTCGGGGCCAGACTTCACAGCAGCACAGACAGCGAGGGGCGCCCTGTCATCACCATTGAGCCCGCAGAGGCGCTCCATGCGGCGCAGATATCTGTCCCCGGAGATCTCTCCTCCGCAGCTTACTTCATCGCCGCCGCGCTCCTCCTCCCCGGCAGCGAGCTCCGCATCAACAAGGTCGGCGTGAACCCCACGCGAAGTGGAATTCTGGAGGTCGCAGAGGCGATGGGCGGCTCCATTGAAGTGCTGTCACACACAGATCATGACGCCGAGCCCACAGCAGATCTCCTGATCCGCGCCTCCCACCTGCACGGCACTGAGATCGGAGGCGCACTCATCCCCCACCTCATTGACGAGCTGCCAGTCATCGCGGCCATGGCCTGCCAAGCCGAGGGGCGTACCGTGATCCGGGACGCAGCAGAGCTGAAGCTAAAGGAATCCAACCGCATCCGCGTCATGACAGAGGAGCTTCAAAAGCTGGGCGCCGCGGTCACGGAGACCACAGACGGCATGATCATAGAGGGGGGACACCCACTGCACGGAGCGTCGATCGCTTCCCATAAGGACCACCGCATCGCAATGAGCTTTGCTGTGCTCTCGCTCCTCGCGGACGGTCCGGTCCATATCTCCGATCCGGACTGCGTCAATATCTCCATGCCGGATTTTTATGAGCGGCTGCGGAGCGTATGCCGCTGACTGCGGCTCCAGGAAATGTGCCGCTCTGCCTGCGCGCTGTTCTGCGGCGCACCCTCGCCTTTTGTCGGGAAATTTCCTGTAAAGTACAGAAAGTCCTTGCGCTGCGGCAAATTTGCGCTATAATAAACAGGTATTCCTTTTCGGAACCGTAGCTCAGCCGGGATGAGCGTTCGCCTCACACGCGAAAGGTCACGAGTTCGATCCTCGTCGGTTCCACTTTTAACCGAACCTGAAAACAGGTTCGGTTTTTTTGTGTATTTCCAGACAGCTGTGTGCCTTCAGACAGCCGCTAAGACCCTAAAACACGGCCTTATCTGATTAAAAGGGAGTAAAGACAGGAGTGCGGACAAGCTTTGATGGTCCGCACTCTTTTTTCATCGTTCAGCCTATATCGCCCTGCACTCTTTTCTTCAAATCTGAAATCTTTGTGAACTCATGGTATTAGGGTCCTTGCTGTGCTATAACATATATATCATTCACCGTTATGGAGCAGATTCACAGCCACACGCTTCCTTAACGCCAAGGAGGAGCAAGATGAAAGAAATCAAAGACCCCAAAAAGAACTGGCTGTACTACTATCTCATCGTCATGCTGATTATGCTGGTGGTAAACGCAATCGTCGTACCTCATATTCAGTCCGCCTCGATCAAAGAGGTCTCCTACAATGTTTTTATGGATCTGACCGAGCAGAAAAAAATCAATCAGGTACAGATTGACAGCAACCAGATCCTCTTTACGGAGTCAGGAAGCGACAGTGTCTACAAGACCGGCCTCGTCAACGATCCGGATCTGACACAGCGTCTCTACGACGCAGGAGTTGATTTCCGCACCGATATTCAGAAGGTCAGCACGCCGCTGGAGCGCTTTCTCTGGAGCTGGGTGTTCCCCATCCTCATCTTCTACGCGCTCGGTCAGTGGATGAGCCGTAAGCTGATGAGCCGCATGGGCGGCGGAAGTAATTCCATGATGTTTGGCATGGGGAAATCCAATGCCAAGATTTATGTTCACTCCACAGAGGGCATACGCTTTGATGATGTGGCAGGTGAGGACGAGGCAAAGGAAAGCCTTCAGGAAATTATCCAGTACCTGAAAGACCCCGCGCAGTACACTGCGATTGGCGCTCAGATGCCGAAGGGCATACTGCTGGTCGGCCCTCCCGGAACCGGAAAGACCATGCTGGCAAAGGCCGTCGCCGGTGAGAGCAATGTCCCCTTCTTCTCTATCTCCGGCTCCGAGTTTGTGGAGATGTTTGTCGGCATGGGCGCCTCAAAGGTGCGGGATCTCTTCACACAGGCGAAGGAGAAGGCTCCCTGCATAGTCTTTATTGATGAGATCGATGCGATCGGTCAGAAACGAAGCTCCGGCTCCTTCGGGGGAAATGATGAGCGCGAGCAGACGCTGAACCAGCTGCTCACCGAAATGGATGGCTTTGAAGGAAATACAGGCGTCATCATTCTCGCCGCGACCAACCGGCCGGAATCTCTGGATCCCGCACTGCTGCGTCCCGGCCGCTTCGACCGCCGCATCCCTGTGGAGCTTCCGGATCTGAAGGGCCGCGAGGAGATCCTCAAGGTTCATGCCAAGAAAATCCGCCTGAGCGACAATGTGAACCTTCACACCATCGCCCGTATGGCAAGCGGCGCCTCCGGCGCCGAGCTGGCAAATATTATCAATGAAGCTGCGCTTCGTGCGGTTCGCGCCGGAAGAAAGGTTGCAAATCAATCCGACTTAGAGGAGAGCGTTGAGACTGTCATCGCCGGGTATCAGAAGAAAAATGCGGTACTGACCGACAAGGAAAAATGCACAGTCGCCTACCACGAGATCGGTCATGCGCTGGTCGCTGCGATGCAGTCCAATTCCGCACCGGTTCAGAAGATCACCATCATCCCCCGCACCTCCGGCGCGCTTGGCTACACGCTTCAGGTCGAGGAACAGGACAAATACCTGCTCTCCAAGGAAGAGATACTGAACAAGATCTGTACTCTCACAGCCGGCCGCGCAGCGGAAGAGGTCGCCTTCGGCGTCATCACCACCGGGGCCTCCAACGATATTGAACAGGCAACCAAGCTGGCCCGCGCCATGATCACCCAGTACGGCATGGATGATGATTTCGGCATGGTGCAGCTGTCTCAGCGAAACAGCCGCTACCTGGGCGATGAGACCAGCACCACCTGTGCGTCCAAGACGCTCGAGGACATTGACCGCCGCGTCATCGCCCTCATTAAGAAACAGCACGACCATGCAATCTCACTCCTTGAGAAAAACAGAGACAAGCTGAATGAGCTCTCTCAGTTCCTCTACGAAAAGGAGACCATCACCGGCGAGCAGTTTATGGAAATTCTGAATCGTCCCTCCGCCTACGCAAACCTCGCAGAGGGCGAGACACTCGCAGGCGCTCCCGCCTCCGCTCCGCTGGAGGTCGAGAGTGACGGTTTACAGGGGATATAAGCATCATCCAGCTATACGCGCGTACCCTCTATTTTTGATTGAGAACCTGTTCCAGCCCTTCCATCCTCAGGTTCAGCACCAGCTCCTCCGGAAATCGTGCAGTCTCCATGAGCTCGATGCTTCGCGCAAAGTTTCCTATATAGCTGCAGTGATGCGCATCTGTTCCGCAGAGAACCGGGCAGCCGAAGCGCTCACAGAAAGACAGCATGGTGAGCAGGTTTTCACGGACTCCCGTTCGCACAGAAGCCGGATCCAATGAGGACTCGTTCAGTTCCAGCGCCACACCGTGACGCAACGCCTGCTTCACCAGCTCCTCATAATCCAGAGGATAGGCAGAATCATCCGGATGCCCGATAATCTTCACACAGGGATTCTTCATCGCCCCCAGATAGGCGCGCATATTCTGTCCGACATCTCCCGGCTTCAGGCACCAGCTGTGCAGGCTTGCAATGATGTAATCCACTCTGGACATCGTCTTTTCACCGATATCCAGTCTGCCCTCAAAGTCACAGATATTTGCCTCGATTCCACAGCATACCTTCATCCCCCGGTACTCTCTCGGCAGTACGCGGAAGTGCTGGAAATACAGCTCCGATGGTCCGCCCTCGATCGCCGGGCCGTGGTCAGAAAATCCATAGGCCCTGAGCCCCAATTCATACGCATACTGAATATTCTCCTGAATGGTGCTGTATGCGTGGCCACTGGCGATGGTATGCGTGTGCAAATCAAAGAGCGGCTTCATAGCACCTCCAGCGTCCCGATTCCGATATTTCTCCTGCTTTCCGCGTCAAAGAGCAGAATCTTATCTCCGGTAAACGAAAGCGCCACCTCCTGATCCACGCTGTAATCCACGCTTCCGAACGCGACGACAGAGATCAGCTTCTCTCCAAGCCTGAGCTTCACCGTTGTCTCCATGCCCGTGGGCAGGGTCGTGTAGACCTTTGCTCTCAGCGCTCCCTGATCGGAAATTTCTATGTGTTCCGGACGCACCCCCAGTATCACCTGCTCGCCGCAGGGCTGCAGCTCTGCCTCCGCATGAAAGCGCAGCTGCTTCCCGCAGCATTCCATGATGCCGCAGTCTGCACTCTCCCTCCGAAGCGGGAGCTGAATGAGATTGATCGAAGGATTCCCCATGAAATCCGCGACAAAAATATTTTGAGGACGATTATAGATCTCAAAGGGTGGTGCGTACTGCTGCAGCACGCCGCCCTCGATCAAACAAACCTTTGTCGACAGCGTCATGGCCTCCAGCTGATCGTGCGTAACATAAATAAAAGTGGAATTGGTGTCGATATGCAGACGCTTCAGCTCTGTCCGCATGTCACCGCGAAGCTTTGCATCCAGATTGGACAGCGGCTCATCCATGAAGAGCACACGGGGTTTCGGCGCCAACGTTCGGGCGATCGCTACTCTCTGCTGCTGTCCGCCCGAAAGCTCTGCCGGATAACGGGAAGCAAACTCCTCTATTTTCAGCATGACCAGAAGCTCCCTGATGCGCTCGTCTATTCTGTCTCTGCTCCACTTCAGGTTCTCCAGTCCAAAGGCGATATTCTTATAGACTGTCATATGCGGCCACAGGGCATAGTTCTGAAATAAAAAACCGATATCGCGCTTATCCGGAGGAAGGTTGATGCCTCGCTCCGCATCAAACACCGGAACACCGTCTATCGTGATGGTTCCGGAGCTCGGCGTCTCCAGGCCGGCGATCATGCGGAGCGTCGTCGTCTTTCCGCAGCCCGATGGACCCAGCAGCGTAATAAATGCTCTGTCCTCAATCTCCATATTGAGCTCCTTCACTGCGACAAATCCGTCTCCGAATTTTTTTGTAACGTTTTTTAAGATGATCTCTGACATATCAGTTGCCCCCTATTCCTTTGTCTATCGAAGCGCCGGTGATTTTATTAACTGTAAAGTTGATGATCAGCACCAATATGATGATCAGAAGATTGATCGCATTTCCATACTGACTCGCCCCTTTCTCGCTGTACGCCATCAGGATGGTGGTGAGCGTCTGCGTCTTCGCGCTGGCCAGCATTACAAAGAGCGAGAGCTCTCTCATGCAGGAGACAAAGGGGAGGAGAAAACCTGAGATAATACTTGCCTTCTGAATCGGGATAATGATTTTCAGCATGCGCTTTGACCACGGCACCCCGTACACCATTGCTGCCTCTTCGATCTCAGGGGACAGCTGCAGCATGGAATTAATTCCCGCCCTGGAGGCAAAGGGAAGATACTTCACCGTGCCCACAATAATGAGAATCAGCAGGGAGTTTGCCAAAAATGAGACGTTGGTTGAAATCGCAAGATAGATGGCGCTGAACGCCATGGAAGGAATCAGATATGGAAAAAAGGACAGTCCGCTGACATAATTCGCAAGTCTGCTCCCCCTTCTGCGCACAACCGCATAGCCGATGATGATACCGCAGCCCCCGGCAAGCAGTGCACAGATTGTCGAGAGCAGCAGAGAATTCTGCGCCGCCTTCCACACAAGCTTTTCCCTCAGGATTCCGGCGGTTCCTGCCGCGAGAGTGGAGACGCTCCCCTCCGCCCCAATCCAGTAGTTGAGCGTCATATTGGAGAGAGAATAATCTCCCGCCCTGATAATAAGCGACTCCAGGGCAAAGGAAATCAGCGGTGCAATACAGACAAACACCATGAGAATTTCTAACACCGCCGCAATCACATAGCGCCCTGATTTCAGATCTACCAGAGATATCTGAGAGGACTTTCCGGTGACAGTTGTGTAGGACTGGCGTTTTCCTGTCATCAGGTTATTGATGAGCAGCACCAGAGAGCCGCTCGCCACCATGAACATTGCGATGATATATGCTTGTCCGATCGCGCTGGTCTGCATCATCTTCATCTTTGTTGTCAGCACAAAAAAATTGACCGGAGAACCGAGATAGACTGGTACCGCATAGGAGCCCATGACACTCGCGAACACCAATAGAAAGGTGGAAAGAATCGCTGGCTTTACAATGGGCAGGGTGATGCAGCGGAAGATGCGGTTTCTCGGCGTCTTCAGCACCGTCGCCGCCTCCTCCAGATTGGCATCCATATTGCGGAGAATTCCACCAATGAAAATATAGGCGAAGGGCGCGTAGTGCAGTCCGCTCACAATCACAAGCGGAAACAATCCATAAACAAACCACTCCGGCGCGCACCAGCCTGTCAGGGAGTAGACAAACCCTTTTACGCCCGTTCCGACATTCGGATTCTGGAACATATTGATCCAGAACAGTGCGAGCGTCCATGAAGGGAGAATGTACGGAAATACAAAGGCACTCGAGATGAAGGGCTTTCCCTTCATATTGCTTCTTGTGATGAGCCACGCCACACTGCCGCCAAAGGCAAGTGCGAACACAGATGAGAGCAGCGAATATAAAAGAGAATTGTACATGGGGCGGTAGAAGTTTATCAGGCTGTACTTATTTTCTGATGTAAAAAGTAGCTTCTGCCAGCTCCTTATATTCAGCATGCCCCGCTTCAGATCCGGAAATATCGCAACATCTGTCGCATGTGCGATAAAGCTGTGCCTGATCAGCTCAATCAGCGGATACAATGTGAGCAGAGTCAGGGCGAACGCAAAGAAAACCAGAATAATATTGGCCGGTTTTGAAAAAAAGGCGCTGATGCGATGAGACTTGTTCTTCATTCTCTCTCCTTATAATAACGGACAAGCTGACAGGTCTGGTTCACCGCAGCTTGTCCGTAAAAGCTCTGATTAATGATTGGCTGCTGCAAAGGTGATGAAATCAAGCACTCCCTCTGCGTAGGCCTTCTGTAAATGCTGCGGATCCTCAATCACCAGGCACTTCTTCCAGAACTCCAGCTCACGGTCTCCCTCGAGCGACATTACTTTACTGTTGCCCGAATACGTTCCGATATCCGTGGCCTTTGTCTGGAAGGCTGATTGAAAGCCCTCCTCAGACATCATGAAATAAATGAACAGCTTCGCTGTGTAGGGCCGGTCCGTGCTGCGTATCATCTGCAAATATACGGGATACATGAAACCGCTGAAGGGCAACGGCTGTGTATCCTCATACGCAGATACGGTCAGATTTTCCTGCAATACACTGTCATCTCTCAGCTTAGAGTAGACAATCAGCGCCATATTTCCACCGTTTCCGTTGGAGATATTGGTGGCAATGTCACCGTCTCCGGTTCCATAGCTTACATTGGGGAGAAAGCTCTTGATGAACTGATAGCCCGCATTCGGACAATCCTCGTCCAGCTTCAACTCTGTTCCATAGTGCTCCTGATAGGCAGCCGCCAGCTTTTCGGCCCAGTCGTCTCTCGTCAACATTGCAAAAAAGTTCTTATTAATCGACTCCTTGCTGAGATCCTTCATGAAGATTTTGCCCTTATAGCTATCCTCCGTGAGCTCCCACACATTGGTGACCGGTGCAGCTCCGTCCGTATGGTTATAGATAAAGAGCTTATTATAGTAGTAGCAAACCAGCGGATCCTGCTCTTCCTGATGAATATCCTCCTTCAGGAATGGCGGCACATAGTTTGTGAGATAATCATAATTGCGCAGCTGAGTTTGCATGAGGTAGGCGTCCTGTAAAAATGCGACATCTGCGGAATCCGTGACCTTTGCTTCCAGCTCGGTAGTGAGCTTGGTGTACATATCCTGTCCGCTCTCATGATAAAAATCGCCCTCTATACCATATGTCTTGGTAAAAGCATCCAGCATTTTTTCGACTCGGCTCGTCGACGCATAGACCGTGAATCTTCCGGCTCCCTGCGCGGTTGCCTCTGCCTGAGCGGCAGCAACCAGCTCTTCCAGCGTCATCTCCTCCTCAGTGTCCTGCACAGCAGCAGTGCTCTCCTCTGTTTTCGCCATCTCTGCCGTGCCGGAGCTCCCGCATGCGGAGAGCGATATCGCCATCATTCCTGTCAGTGTCAGACTGAGCCAAAGCTTTCTCTTCATTTTTTCCTCCCTGTTTTTTTACTTCAATGACTTTCATGACCTGTGAACCTGCTGTTCTGTCTAAATTATAAAAGAAAGAGGCCCTGTTCCGCCTCGACGGCATTGACCTCTTTCTTAAATCCTTTGACATTTCAGAACAAATGTCCTTTTTCATTCTGATATTCAGTGGGTGTAACTCCCATAATGCGCTTAAAGAGCTGTGAAAAATAATTGCTGTCGACGATGCCAACCTGTGCAGCGACCTCACTGATTCTCAGATCAAAATTCGCGAGCATTCCCGCTGCAATGTGTATCCTGTAATTCACCAGATACTGACTGAAGGTGTATCCGGTTTCTTTCTTAAAGATGCGGCAAAAGTAGGCAGCACTGATATTCAGATGCTCTGCCATCCGTACACTGGATATCTCTTCCGCATAGTGTTCTCTCACATAGCTCACAGCCTCCCGCACCAGGCTGTTCTTCACACCGAGCTCCCGCTCTGAGAGGAGCAGCTGCTTCTCCTCCTCTCTGTTCAGAAAATGCAGCTTCAGGCGTGCCTTCTGTATGCTCGTCTCAAGATCCTCTCTGTGAAACGGCTTTAAGAGATAATCAATCACATCAAGCTTGATAGCCTGATATACATAGGTGAAGTTCTGATGCGAGGTCAGAAAAATATATTCTGCTTCAACCCGCCTGATTTTCAGCTGCCTCACCATATCGATGCCGCTCATCATCGGCATCTCAATATCCGCAATCACAAGCTGCGGCCGCAGCTTCTCTATCACCTCGACCCCCCGCATGCCATTCTCCGCCTCTCCTACAATTTCACAGCCCCATGCGGCCCAGTCAATTTCATTCCTCAGCCCTTTTCTTACATAGTATTCATCCTCCACAACAACAATCTTCATTCTTTCTCTCACAGCTCAGGCTCCGTTTCTGTTGGAATGCGGATAGATGCCACCAGTCCGTTCTCATTTTTCAGCGACAGTCCATAATTCTTTCCATAAGTCAGCTGAATGCGTCGATGCAGGTTATAGAGTCCCAGATGAGAGCTGAAATTCTCTGGCTTTGAGAGATTGTCCTGAATGCGCTTCAGTAATGGCGGATTAATACCTTCTCCGTTGTCCCTGCATTCCAGACATATCTGATCTCCTTCTTTCCGTACACGGATAAGAAGCTTCAGCACATCTCGATTTTCTCGCCCGTATTTCAGCGCATTCTCCAACAGTGGCTGAAGCAGGAGCTTCAAAATCATGTAGTCCTCCAGAGCTCCATCCATCTGAATTTCATAGGTAAAAGCCTCCTGAAAACGTATCCTGATAATATCCAGATACGTCTTTATATAGTGCATATCCTCTGCCAAGCTCACCTTTTCGTTGGGACTGTGCGTATTATAGCGCAGCAGATCGGACAGCGAGATAATCATGCTCTCAGCAAGCTCAGGTGAGCTTCTGCACATATAGTGAATATTATCCAGGGTGTTGAACAGAAAATGGGCGGTAAACTGCTTTCCCAGCTGTTTTACCTGTTCGTCTGCAACAACCTGTGCAAGCGCTTCATTATCTGCCATCTGCTTTTTCAGACTGGAAAGCATGCTATTGTAACTTTCGCCTATACTCTGAAGTTCTGTACTGCTGTGAATATTTACCGTGCGGCTCAGATCTCCGTCACAGGCGGCGTGGAGTGCATCCTGAAGCACCAGTATATCCTCAGAAAAGGCAGCGGCAAGCTGTTTTGAGCTGATACGGCTGAAAATCAGTATGAGTATCAGAATCAACAGGATAAAAAAAACGATAATTCCCATCAAAAATGCAGCATGGGTCAGATTCCATATGGCGTACAGCCGCAAATCGCCATGCATCAGATCGCTTGAAACTACATAGTATATCCCATCCCTGGCTATGCAAAAGCCTTTTTTCCCCAGCAGCTCCTCTCTCAGCTGATGAATCGCATTGAGCAGTTTATTGGAATCCGGCGAAAGCGCCCATCCGTCAGTATCCGTCAGCACTATCCTGATTGCCTCCTCAGAGCAGAGCCGACTGAACTCCTTTTCCTTGATATGAAGCACAGCAAAGCCCGAAATGTGTTCTCCGTCATAGATGGGCTTTGCCATGATCAGGGAACGTTTTTCTCCCTTCAGAATCGAAATCTGGAGTGCAGAACTGTCATATGCCGCAGGAGACAGCTTCCACTGCCGGGAGAATGCACTCTGCTCTTCCTCAGAGATGTAACCCTCACTGCTGATGTAGGGCCGTCCTTCTGAATCCAGCAGGTACAGGTCGGCAGCCAGCCCCTGCTGAAATACGGTTTCATAATAATCATCCAGTATGATATGCTGCCATGTGCTGGAGATCCTGTTTATTTCTCTCTCCTCCACGGCAGCGATCCGCTCCAGTAATCCCTGATATTCGGCCAATATTTCTGTGCTTCGTTTCCGTACAGACGCATTAACCTGATGACTCCTCCGAACTCCCCAGCTCAGCACGACAGCCGCCACAAGACAAATCCCTGCAACGACCAGCTGCAGGGTTCTCTGAAGTGTGTGACGCAGCAACATGCTTCTCAAATTATCCGCAAATGATTTGACTTCCGTACAATCAGACGGCTTCAAGCCCTCTCCTTTCATTCCCCGCACGGCACACAAAGCCGTAAGGCTTCTATGTGATAGCTTGCAGCTTCTATAATAATTATTATTTACTCTGCTTATTCAACGTTACTCTTTGCTGTTTTTATTCAGGGCGTCCAAATTTATCCGTGCCCTTCCAGTATCAGGTCACAGATCCTGTCTACACTCTCCAGTTCCAGCTCCGCATAGATTGGGAGCGTGAGCACCTGTCGGGAGACTCTCTCTGCGATTGGCGTCGCTGCCGGATTGAAGCGTTCTGCCGTGAGCAATGGGTTCTGCGGAATTCCCGGCTGTGCTTTGATCTCCCGCTCAAAAGAAAATGCATTGGTGCAGGGATAAAAATATTTTCTCGGATAGATCCCCGCTGCGTTGAGACGCCTGCAGACCACATCTCTGTCCTCTCCAAAGCGAAGTGAATCGAACAGCAGCGGAAAGTATGCATAATTTGGCTCCGTACCCTTCCTTAATTTTGGCAGCTGAAGTCCCTGTACATCTGAGAGACGCTCCACATAGCGCCGGTACACTCCTCCGCGCTTCTGAATCTCAGCATCCAGATGACGCAGGTTACAGAGTCCCATCGCAGCCTCAAATTCATTCATTTTTGCATTTCCACCCACACAGTAGGTCTCATTCTCCTGAATTCCAAAATTCTTAATACGAAACAGGAGATCCCGGAGCGCAGGATTCCGGAAGCTGACAGCGCCCCCCTCAATTGTGTGAAAGACCTTGGTGGCATGAAAGCTGAACATGGAGAGATCTCCAAAATTTGCCGCGCTCTCTCCGTGATAGCGCACTCCAAAGGCATGGGCTGCGTCGTAGATCAGCTTCAAACCATATCTGTCTGCAATATCCTGAAGCGCAGCTACATCACAGAGCTGACCATAAACATGAACCGGAAGTATCGCGCTGGTTCTCTCTGTGATCAGAGCCTCCACTCTTGCCGGATCCATGGTATAGCTGTCGGGGTCTATATCGCAGAACACGGGAATACAGCCTGCACGAAGAATGGCCCAGGTTGTAGAAGCAAAGGTAAAGGGCGTTGTAATCACTTCTCCCTCTATTCCCATCGCCTCCAGCGAGAGCTCAAGCGCCAAATGACCGTTCTGAAACAGGCACAGTTCCTCGCAGTCAAGGTACTCCTTCAGTCTCTGCTCGAGAAGCTGGTGCTTCTCCCCCATGTTGGTGAGCCAATGGGAATGAAAGACCGAGCGCAGTTCCTCCACATATTCCTCAAAGGGTGGAAGCGACGAGCGGGTGACCAGTATTTTCTCCGACATGAAACTCTCCTTCATAAACTGTTCACAGCTGTTTTAAAAACTGTTAACCTGGCGCACACGAAAACAACATGATTGCCCTGTACTATAATAATCACAGCAGGCAAATACAGCTGCTGCCAATACTTTTTTCATATACTTTGGGCAGGTACAGACGTACCTGCCCACCTCCCTTTTCAGGGCTCTTTAAGTCTCTCACATGAGCTCCCGTCAGTCCTGTTATTTCTGGAGCCAGGCCTTTATACTTTTATAGACACCCGCTCCATCCAGACCATACTTTGCGACGAGCTCCTTTGCAGGACCCGACTCGCCGAAGCAATCATTGATGCCCAGTCTCTTTACCGGAGTCGGAAGCTCCTCAGAGAGCAGCTCGCAGACCGCCGCGCCCAGTCCGCCGATCACGGAATGTTCCTCTACCGTTACTATCTTTCCGGTCTCTTTTGCGGCCTTCAGAATCAGCTCGCGATCCAGCGGCTTGATGGTATGAATATCGATCACGCGCGCATTGATTCCATCCCTATGAAGCTCCTCTGCGGCCTCTATCGCGGAAGAAACCGTAAGTCCGGTCGCAACGATCGTCAGATCGCTTCCATCGCGCATGGTGATTCCCCTGCCGATCTCAAAATGATAATTCTGAGGATCATTCAGCACCGGAGTCGCAAGGCGGCTGAAACGCATGTAGACAGGTCCTCTGTGCGCATAAGCCGCACGAACCATCGCCTCCGCCTCAACATCATCCGCAGGAACCATAACAACCATGCCCGGGATTGTTCTCATCAGAGCAATATCCTCATTGCACTGATGCGTTGCTCCGTCCTCTCCCACAGAGATACCCGCATGTGTTGCAGCAATCTTCACATTCAGCTGCGGATAACCGACAGAATTTCTGATCTGCTCAAACGCACGTCCCGCTGCAAACATGGCAAAGGAGCTTGCAAAAGCGACCTTCCCCGCTGCCACGATGCCCGCAGCAACGCCGATCATATTCTGCTCTGCGATACCACAGTTGATATGACGCTCCGGAAATGCCTTGCGAAACACAGCTGTCTTTGTGGAGCCCGCGAGATCCGCATCAAGCACCAGAAAATCCTCATGCTCCGCGCCGAGTGCCGCCAGCGCTCTTCCGTAGCTCTCTCTCGTGGCGATCTTCTTTACCTCTGTCATAATGTCTCCTCTGCCTCCTTGAGCTCTGCGAGCGCCGCCGCATATTCTGCATCATTCGGCCCCTTGCCGTGCCAGCCGACCTGATTCTCCATAAAGGAAATTCCCTTCCCCTTCACAGTCTTCATGATAATGGCAGTTGGCATGCCCTTCACGCCTCTCGCCTCCTTAAAAGCAGCGCGCAGAGCGTCAAAATCATTTCCATCCGCCACATTGATCACATGAAAATTGAAGGCCTCAAACTTCTTGTCAATCGGATAGGGAGAATTCACCTCTGTGATCGGGCCATCAATCTGAAGATTGTTATTGTCAACAATCACAACAAGATTATCGAGCTTTCTGAAGCCGGCGAGCATGGCCGCCTCCCAGACCTCGCCCTCCTCAAGCTCTCCATCGCCGAGCAAAGCATAGACACGATAGGGATCCTTATATATCTTCGCGCTGGCAGCCATGCCGACTGCCGCGGAGATCCCCTGGCCCAGCGAACCACTTGACATATCGATGCCCGGCGTATGCTTCATATCCGGATGACCCTGCAGATAGGAGCCCGTGTGCCGGAGTGTCAGCAGATCCTCCTTTGGAAGAAAGCCCCGCTCCGCGAGCGTCGCGTAGAGTCCCGGCGCACAGTGGCCCTTAGAGAGCACAAAGCGATCCCGGTCAGCCTTCTGCGGCTCCTTCGGATCAATATTCATTTCCTCAAAATAGAGATAGGTGAAAAGCTCTGTAGCTGAGAGCGATCCGCCCGGATGTCCTGACTGTGCCGCATGAATGGAAGCGAGAATTCCCTTACGCACCTCCAGCGCACACTTCTTAAGCTCTTGATTGTCCATACCTTACTCCTTTTCAGCTGCTCTGAAAACATCTGCTGCTTTATGTGACCTGGATGCACCTGTTCTCTGTCTGTACCCGTCATCCTGATTCCTGTCCTATTATAGCCTATAACAAGGAAAATGATAACATTTTCTTTATGGAACAACCCCACTACGGAAAGAGGAGTCCGCCTGCTTGCTATGCCTGCTGCATAACAAAAACCCCAGAGCATCGCTCTGAGGTTCTGATCTGAAAGCTTTTGGCCGGACTCGAACCGGCGACCCACGCATTACGAATGCCTTCAGAACAACGTATTTATAAGGTTTGTAGCTGTTTTGACCACTTTTCTGAACCCTTCAGTTATGATTTACACATCCCAGACTATCAGCGCGCCGCTCTCATCCGTCCGGCAGCAAGCTCCTTTGCAAGGCCCTGTCTCTGTCAGGTAGTACAGTCTGCCATCCCTCTCCTGTATACCGGTCAGCATGTAGCCATCGGAGCCGAAGAGATACCAGCGACCTTTGATCAGTGCCCACCTGTCAGCGTAGTAAGTTTTTGTCGTATCAGCGTACCACCAGCCTTTTTCATCCTCATGCCATCCGACCGTATAGTATGGAGTCTGTACCTTTTCTCCATCTGTGATACAGATCGCAGTGTGATGTCTTTCACAAAGCAGGATATCCCCGGCATACAGATACTTATCTGACCGGAGATACTTTGCCTCCGTCAAAATCTCCGCCCCCGCCCGGCGAAGCACAGCGACCTCATTTCCCGTATACATGTCGGGACTGATCTGCTGCATCTTTTCATCTCCGATCAGATAACCCACCGCCTTGCAGATTGCTGCCACTCCCGCGGAGCAGTCAGCCTCACAGGGCTTTCTTATCTGTGCCGGATGATATCCCGACATCCTCAACTCTTGCCAGAAGGTTGTACGCTGGTTCTGATCGTAGCCAATCATGTTGTTGCCCGCCGCCTCTCTTGCCAGCGCCGCGATATACTGCCGCTGCCGCGGCTCCTTAAAGCGAACGATGTGCGTCCACGGGCGATTGTACCACGGGATCTCCGCCCACTCCTTTCCGGTCTGATCTCCCGCCACACCGCCGCTATATCTGCCGTGCTCATCGTGACCGCTGTTACTTATCACCTTTTATCCTCCTCATAATTTTTTGTACTGATTCTTATAATCATAGTCTTCATGAAGGACCATGATATTCTTGTATTCCGGCGAAACATCATTGACATTCAACAGCTTCTTAAATATACTGGAATAAAAGAGCTCCAAGATACCGGTATCCGTGACGGGTTGGTTATTTCCAGCTGCGGCGGACCGGGATTCGGAGCTCTCTTCAAGAGAGGACTCCAAGAAACCGGTATCCGTGACGGGTTGGTTATTTCCAGCTGCGGCGGACCGGAACCCGGAGTCCTCTCTTTGCAACTGGACATCCTGCAAATATAACGTATTCGTCCTTGTCTTAACCTTTGCCACAACAATTTCAAAAGCCTTTTCTCCGCCATAGGTAACTCGCGCACCAATTACAACCCTGTCATCCTCTGGTTTTTCCTTCCAGTTCTCAATATAAGAAAGCACCTGACCCTTTTCAATTACATCCGGAACTGCAGCAAATGCAGCGACTCTGAATCTATTCCCCAACGCATGGCTCATAGCGTCTGTGATGGCTGATTTGTTCAGCTCTACTTCCCCGACAACCGGATTCCTTGCTTTGTATCCAATCTTTTTATATTCGTTAAGCACCTGTTCGTCCAGCTTGATATTGCTCTTAATGAACTCTTTTCCGGTCAGCGCGTACACCGATTCCATGTTCCTCACGCGGTCAAAGTTCTCTTCCAACTTGCCATGTTTTTTCTCCTTTGTTTTTAAAGTATAAAATGTAATTTCCCGACTTACCCTCTGATTCTCTTTGCGATCTCCTCCCGCAGAAGGCTCTCGCCTGCTGCACTCTTCCCGAGTCCCTCAGGTGTCTTTCCCTTAAGCCTCTCCGTGATCGCAGCAGAGAAGCAGCCGCGAAAGGTCTTTAACGTGTGCTCATAGCTCTTTTCCATTTCTTCTTCGCTTCCGTAGTTCAAAAGCTCCGCAAGGCCGATCGGATCGCCGGACTCCTGCAGCCTCTTTACTGCCTTCTCCTTAAGCTCCTTCTTAAGGAGCTCCGCCCGAAGCGTCTTTAGCTCTACGTCCTTCTTTTTCTGCTCCTCCTTCTCTTTCTCCTCCGGCGTCAGCCCTTCAACTCTTTTCTTTTCCGCGGCTTCTGCATCCCACTTCTGCCGCGCGGCCTTGATCGCCGCGTCGATGTCCGACTGTGTGAAGGTCTTCTCGGGCTCAGCCTTTTTTCGTCTTCTTTCTTTTCCGTGCTCTCAGCCTTCTTTGCGTCATCGGCCTCCTCACTCTTTTCTCCAAAGAGTGAGTTCATGAACTTCTGAAAGGCGTTAAGCTTCTCCTCTTTACTCTCCGGAGCGCCCTCCGTTCCTCCCGCCGCCACCTGTCCCTCTGTCACGGCCTTTTCCAGTACCTTCTCGTTACCATCGTTTCCCATAGTATCCTCCTTCATTTTTGCAATTTAAAACGCCCTCTAACTTAAGTTAAAAGGCGTTTAAAGCTCTGTTTTTGGTATTTTAAAAGCACCCCGGAGGGTGCTTTGTTACTAACTTCTGTTCCATCAACTCCATACAAAATGCTCCGCATATATTGCTTCCAATCTCTCATAGGCACTCTGCACATCCTTCGGCGCATCCGGCGCCAGAACAGAGCCGATGCTTTCCGGATCCGGGTCATTCCGAAGCCATGGGGAAACTTTCTCCCTCAGCATACACTCTTCTTTTGTCGGCATCCACATCATTCCAGCACACCTCCTATCAGTCTTGCAAGCTCTGCATCCTTAAGCTCACCGCGTTCCATCAGCACCTTGCCATCAGCAATCAGCTCATTCAGCGACTTCTTCTCTACAGAAAGCTGCGCATTTTCACTTACAACTCGTGCTCCGTAAAGAGGATCCTTGACTCTCTGAGTCTTTACATACTTTCTTAAGGCTTCCTCAAGCACACTCTTTGCTGTCTCGATCGTACCATACTTTTCACGGTTTGTGTTATAAAATCTTTCGACCGCATCCCAGTGATCCTTGTGTGTGAACTCATGCAGGAATATCTCTCCTGTTCTCTTCAAAGAAGGCAAGCGCTGTCTTCTCATGCTCCTCATCGTCAAGATCTGTGTAGAGCTCCTCCCACTTCTTCCAGAGCTCATACTCCTTTGAAAAGGAGAGCACAGCCTTATACTTGATCGCCCGGTACCCCGGATTCTTTAAGGTGTGTGCAAGGAGCGAGTCATAGTGTAAGAGCGTTCCGATGTAGATGATATCCGTATAGCTGTCTCCGGCCTTTGAGACAGCTTTTAAGAACCAGTTCTCAAGCTTTCTTCGCTGCTCCATCGTCCTGACGTTTTCATCGTTCTCGATGTCGTCAAGCACCAGAAGATCAGGTCTCCAGTTCCTGTGCTTTCTTCCTCTGATCTTCTTTCCGGAGCCTATCGCCTCGATTTTTATGTTCGTGCCGGTCACGAGCACGTTTGAGCGCCACACCTTCCCCGTCAGGTCTCCGAAGTCCTCCCGGAGAAAGCCATTCTCCTCAAACTCCACGCGGATGTTTTCAAGAAAGCCCTCCGCCTGCTCTGAGGAGTCGGAGATAATGATGGGATAATGCTTATACCGGTAGAGTACTGTGTGCATTGTTCCCTTGAAGGTCAGGATAGTGGACTTCGCATGTCCTCTCGGCGCTGCCGCAACTCTTTTTTCTCCCGGAAGCTTATCAATCTCTTTGGCAGCTGCTTTGCTGATGAGCAGTCGATCCTTTAAGACGCCGTTCATCCAGATCCTGTCAAGCTCTCTGTGAAAGTCGGGGGAGGACTTTGTGAAGTAGTGAGGAAAGTAGGCGCGGCCGAAGAACTCAAGGTCTAATCATTATTCGTTCTCCTCATATATCCATGATGGATCTTCATCAATCTCATTCTCTTCTGCCACCATCTCTTCCATCAAACACTTCTGAACTTCGCGATCAAATGCGTGATCTGGGGCGGTGTCAGCCATAGTACTAATCGCAAGTCCGACATCATGTAGATATCCCCCTGTGATCTTTCCCGTACTCTCTGCAATCCTTATCTTACGATGAGCAGGAGCAATCGAAATGAACAATTTAGAAAAGTACAGTGAAAACACATTTGACCGTATCAAGCACATCAATAAATACGGACAGGAATTTTGGTATGCAAGAGAACTGCAGAAAGTTCTTGAATATGTGCAATGGAGAAGATTTTCGGAAGCTATAGAACGCGCAAAAATATCCTGTTCCGAAAGTGGTTTTGACGTTTCTGACCATTTTGCCGACGTCGGCAAAATGGTACATTTAGGTGTCGCTGATCGAGAAATACAAGATATAGAACTTTCTCGTTATGCCTGCTACCTTATTGTCATGAACGGAGACCCTCGCAAAGAAGTTATCGCTCTCGGGCAATCTTACTTCGCAGTGAAGACCCGGCAGCAGGAACTCATAGATAACTATGAGCAGCTCAGCGAAGATCAGAAGCGCATGGCCATTTGAAAAGAAATGAAACACCACAACAGACAGCTCGCCGATGCCGCGCATAATGCAGGGGTTATTGATCCTAAAGATTATGCTATCTTCCAGAATTACGGTTACATAGGTTTATATGGCGGTTTGAAAGCACAGGATATCAGAGAGCGCCGTGGTTTGAAGCCAAAGGAAAACATTCTTGACCACATGGGCAGCACGCGAGCTGGCTGCAAACCTCTTTCGCGCCACTCAGACCGAAGAAAAGCTGCGCTGGGAGAATATTCAGGGCAAAGCCGCTGCCAATCAAACCCATTTTAAGGTCGGACAAAAAGTACGAGAAACCATTAAAGAGCTCGGCGACACTATGCCAGAGAATCTCTCCACCCCAAGCAAAAGCATTCACCACCGACGCGCGCGCCAAGACAAAAGCAAAACTAAAAAAACTGGGAGCCTGACGGCTTCCTTTTTTGTCCGTATGAGGCACTTTTTCCTGACCCCTTTTCTGACCCCACGAGGGTTCAAAAAGCCCCCCTCTGACCCCTTTTTGACCCCACACATCTGACCACGTTTTACCGCATTTTACCGCATATAAAAAACCACGGAACCCTTATGTTTCCGTGGTTTTCTCTTGAAAACACTGAAAGCTTTTGGCCGGACTCGAACCGGCGACCCACGCATTACGAATGCGTTGCGCTACCAACTGCGCTACAAAAGCTTAAAATGACCGATCCGGGAATCGAACCCGGGATTGAGCCGTGAGAGGGCTCCGTCTTAACCTCTTGACCAATCGGCCTTACTGAAATAGCTCCGCTCTGTCTGTGCAGCACAGTATAACTGAAACTACAGCAAAAGCTGTAAGTCGAGGCGACAAGATTCGAACTTGCGGCCTCAGCGTCCCGAACGCTGCGCTCTACCAAACTGAGCCACGCCTCGAAAATCTTCGCAATACAGCAAAGCGGGAAACAAAATCTGCAAGACAAATAAGCTCTTACAGAAATGACCGATCCGGGAATCGAACCCGGGATTGAGCCGTGAGAGGGCTCCGTCTTAACCTCTTGACCAATCGGCCTTACTAAAACTTGAATGACCTGAACAGTATAACATAAAAGCCAAAGCTTGTACAGCAAAAGCTGTAAGTCGAGGCGACAAGATTCGAACTTGCGGCCTCAGCGTCCCGAACGCTGCGCTCTACCAAACTGAGCCACGCCTCGATTTTTGAGCATTTCTTGACACCACGGTAGTATACCTGTTAAGCGCTGGATTGTCAATTCTATTTTTACGTTTTTTTCCGCTACATGGGGAAATTCACGCAGTTACACCAGTACAAAAGACAGGCGCGGCCCGGACGTTCACGCCCGGAAAAACCGCGCCTCCGCTGATTCCCCTGCCATCTCGCTGCCACTCGATGGGTTTTCTCGTCAAGGCTCCGTCTGCGCAAGCGCGTAGAGCTTTTCCTCGTTATTTAACCATCTCGCTGCCGCTCGATGGGGTTTGTCGTCAAGACTCCTCCTGCTAAAGCGCAGGGAGTCTTTCCTCGTTATTTAACCACAAAGTTGATGATCTTATTCGGCACATAGATTTCCTTGACCAGTGTCTTTCCCGCAAGCTGGGCCGCCACCTTATCGTTTTCCTTTGCGATGCGCAGCGCCTCCTCCTTCTCACAGCCGGTCGGAATATCCACAACCGCTCTTGCCTTGCCGTTCACCTGGACGCCAATCGCCACTGTCTCATCGACCGTCTTCGCCTCATCGTACACCGGCCACGACGCAACTGCGAGCAGCCCTTCTCCGCCGATGGTCTCGTAGATCTCCTCGCAGATGTGCGGAGCAAAGGGCGAGAGCAGCTTTAAGAAGTCGATGAGCTGTGCTCTGCCGATTTTTCCGACTTTTCCAATCTCATTGATATAGCTCATGAGGCAGGCAATCGCCGTATTGTACTTCTGCTCCTCGATGTCCTGAGACACCTTCTTGATCGCCTTATGCAGACCGGATTCCAGCTCCCTGACGCGATCTTCACACATAATATCCGTGAGCGCCGCGACACGGTCCAGAAATCTTCGGCAGCCCTTCACCGAGCTGTCATTCCACGGAGCAGCACTGCCGTAATCACCCATAAAGAGCACATAGACGCGAAGCGTATCTGCGCCGTAGAGCTTCACAATATCCAGCGGATCAACAACATTTCCACGGGACTTTGACATCTTCTCTCCGTCTGCACCGAGTATCATGCCCTGCGCACTTCTCTTCGCATAGGGCTCAGCTGTGTTCACCAGCCCCTGATCATAGAGGAAGTGATGCCAGAAGCGGGAGTAGATCAGGTGGCGTGTCACGTGCTCCATGCCGCCGTTGTACCAGTCGACCGGCATCCAGTATTTCAGCTTCTCGCTGTCCGCAAATGCACTGTCATTATGTGGGTCGCAATAACGGAGGAAATACCAGGAGGAGCCTGCCCACTGCGGCATGGTGTCTGTCTCCCTCTTCGCGTCTGCACCGCAGTTGGGGCACTTGCAGTTCACGAAGGACTCCACCTTTGCGAGCGGCGACTGTCCATCCTCACCGGGACGGAAGTTCTCCATATCCGGAAGACGCAGCGGCAGCTCCTCATAGGGCACCGCAACCACTCCGCAGTTCGGGCAGTGAATTAACGGAATCGGCTCGCCCCAGTAGCGCTGACGGTTGAAGGCCCAATCCTTCATCTTGAACTGTACGCCCGCATGGCCTATTCCCTTCTCCACAAGGAATCCCAGCATGCGCGCGATCGAGTCCTTCTTATTGGTGAATCCGTTCAGAAATTCGGAATTAATCATCATCCCATCGCCTGTGTAGGCCTCTTTCTCAATATCTCCGCCCTCGATGACCTGAACGATATCGACACCGAACTTCTTCGCAAAATCGTAATCTCTCTGATCGTGCGCCGGAACTGCCATGATCGCACCGGTTCCGTAGCCCATCATGACATAATCCGCAAGGAAAATCGGAATCTTCTTGCCGTTCACCGGATTGACTGCCTCGAGCCCCTCAATCTTCAGTCCGGTCTTGTCCTTCACAAGCTGTGTTCTCTCGAACTCTGTCTTCTTTGCGCACTCCGCGCGATAGCTGCGGATTGCGTCCATGTTCTGAATCCGATCGGCATACTTGTCAATCAGCGGATGCTCCGGAGCCATGACCATGAAGGTCACACCGAAGAGCGTATCGCAGCGCGTCGTGTAGATCTCAAGCTTCTCGTCAATGCCATCCAGATGAAAATCGACAAAGGCACCGGTGGACTTTCCGATCCAGTTCACCTGCTGCTGCTTGATGTTCTCCGGATACTCCACGGTGTCGAGGCCGTTTAGAAGCTTGTCCGCATACTCCGTAATCTTTAAGTACCACACGTCCTTCGACATCTGAACCACATCACTGTGGCAGATATCGCACTTGCCGCCCTGGCTGTCCTCATTGGAGAGCACCACCTTGCAGGAGGGGCAGTAATTCACCAGTGTCTTGTTGCGGAACACGAGTCCCTTCTCAAAAAGCTTTAAGAAAATCCACTGCGTCCACTTATAATAGTCGTCCTTTGAAGTATCTACAACGCGATCCCAGTCAAAGGAAAAGCCTACGCGCTTCAGCTGCTCAGAAAACTTCGCAATATTCTGATCCGTGATCTCACGCGGGTGCGTGTTGGTCTTGATCGCGTAATTCTCCGTCGGCAGACCGAATGCGTCAAAGCCGATCGGAAACATGACGTTGTAGCCCTGCATTCTCCGCTTTCTGGAAATTACCTCAAGACTGGAATAAGCCTTGATGTGACCGACGTGCATTCCCGCGCCGCTCGGATAAGGAAATTCCACTAGACCGTAGAACTTTGGCTTCTCAGAAAAATCCTCCGCGTGAAATACCTTCTCATTCTCCCATCGCGCCTGCCACTTCGGCTCAATTTTCTTAAAATCGTACTCCATCTCTACCACCTCTTATACTTCAGTATACCTGACCATTGTAATTTCCGCCCCGCGCTTTGTCAATCTGCGGGACGCACACGGCGAATGTCGGCAGCGCTCTCCCCTGTCTCTGCACCGGAACGCCTCTTTGCCTTCCGTTAGGAGCGCAGCGCTCTCACAAATCAAAAATTGACAGCTGATTGCTCTCCGGCAATTTCCCGAGTATTCCCAGGCGATCCAGCAGGTCACAGGTCGTCTGCCCCGTTCCGCTCCGGGACTTGAAATCGTCCTTTGATATAAACTCTCCCTGCTTTGCAGCCTCCACGATCTGCAGTGCCGCGCTCTCCCCGAGCCCGTCAATGGAGGTCAGCGCCGGCATGATCTTTCCGTCCACGATGGAGAAGCGCGTCGCATGGACCTGATAGAGATCAATCGGCATAAATTCAAAGCCGCGTGCGTACATCTCCTGTGCGATGCGCCCGTCCTTGATCATATCCGCCTCCTTGGGAGACAGCGGGTCGCTGCGGTTTCCGCTGTAATCCCGTTTTTTAAGCTCTGCGAGAAAGAATTCCAGCCTCTGCTGTCCCTGACACATCACTTCATAGGAGAAGCCCGTCGCACGTATGGTGAAATACGCCGCATAGTAAGCGAGCGGATAGAAAATTTTGCAGTAGCCGATGCGCCAAGCCATCATGACATAGGCCGCCGCATGTGCTTTCGGAAACATGTACTTAATCTTCTTGCAGGACCAGATATACCAGTCCGGAACCTCGTGCGCCCGCATATCCGCCTCCCACTCGGGCTTAAGCCCCTTACCCTTGCGGACGGACTCCATGATTTTAAAGGACTCCTGCGGCTCCAGCCCCCACTTGATGAGACTCAGCATGATATCGTCGCGGGTGCAGATAGCTGTCTTGATGGTCGCCGTCCCCTCGCTGATCAGAACCTCCGCATTGCCCTGCCACACGTCCGTGCCGTGCGCAAGCCCCGCGATGCGGACGAGATCGGAAAAACCCTTCGGCTTTGCCTCCAGCACCATGTTCATGGCGAAGTCCGTGCCGAACTCCGGGATTCCAAGCGCCCCCAGCTTACAGCCCAAAATATCCTCCGGCTTTACCTTCAGCGCGGCAGGACTCTGAAAGAGACTCATGACCTCCGGCGAATCCAGCGGAATGTCCTTTACCGGATCAATGTGTGTCAGATCCTGAAGCATGCGTATCATGGTCGGATCCTGATGTCCCAGTATATCCAGCTTTAAGAGGTTGTGGTCAATCGCATGATACTCAAAATGTGTCGTGACGATCGGCGTGTTCATATCGTTCGCTGGATGCTGTATCGGAGTAAAGGAATAAATTGACTCTCCCTTCGGCAGCACCACGATGCCGCCGGGATGCTGTCCCGTGGTTCTCCGCACACCGATGCAGCCCTGTACCAGCCGGTTGATCTCGCACTTCCGCTTTCGTGCGCCATGTTCCTCAAAGTAGTTTTTGACATAGCCGAATGCCGTCTTCTCCGCGAGCGTTCCCACCGTGCCTGCGCGGTAAGTCTGCCCTTTTCCGAATATCACCTCGGTATAGGCGTGCGCGGAGGACTGATTCTCGCCGGAAAAGTTCAGATCAATATCCGGCTCCTTATCTCCCTTAAAGCCCAGAAAGGTCTCAAAGGGAATGTCAAAGCCATCCTTCTTAAGCTTCGCACCGCAGTGCGGGCAGACCGCATCCGGCATGTCGCAGCCTGCGGTTCCCGCGTAGCTCTGCGGCACTTCTGAATCAAAATCCGAGTACTGGCATTCCGGGCAGAAGTAGTGCGGCGGCAGCGGATTTACCTCTGTGATTCCTGCAGTATAGGCGACAAAGGAGGAACCGACCGAGCCCCGCGAGCCCACAAGATAGCCCTCCTCGTTGGAGTGACGCACCAGCTCCTGTGCAATAATATACATCACGGCAAAGCCGTTCTTTATGATGGAACCCAGCTCCTTCTCCAGTCTGCTCCTCACGATCTCCGGAAGAGGATTCCCGTACTGCTCATAGGCCTTCTGATAGCAGGCCTCCGTGAGCTTCTTATCCGAATCCGCGATCACAGGCGGGCATTTGTCGGGCCGCACCGGTGAGATCCGCTCGACCATCGCAGCGATGCGCCGCGTATTGGTAATGACGACCTCCTCGCACTTCTCCGGTCCCAGATACTCAAACTCCTCCAACATTTCCTCTGTCGTCCGGAGAAAAAGCGGCGGCTGACTGTCGGCATCGCTGTACTTGTTTCCGAAAAAGATCATGCGCCTGTATATCTCATCCTCCGGATTCAGGAAGTGCACGTCACAGGTCGCGACGACCGGCTTGCCCAGATCCTCACCGAGCTTCACGATCCTGCGGTTTATATTTCTTAAATCCTCCTCGGACTCCACCGTGTAGTGATCGTCACCGATCATAAAAAGATTGTTCCCGATCGGCTGTATCTCCAGATAATCGTAAAAAGAGGCAATGCGGTTCACAGCCTCCTCGCTCTCGTCCCGGAGCATCGCCTGAAAGAGCTCCCCGGCCTCGCAGGCGCTCCCGATGATAAGCCCCTCCCGGTACTTTTTAAGCTCACTCTTTGGAATCCGCGGCTTTTTATTAAAGTATTTCAGATTGGAGTCAGAGACCAGACGATAGAGATTCACCCGCCCCAGCTCATTTTTCACGAGGATAATGACGTGATAGGTGTTCATCTTCCTCACGACATCCGGGTTGGTCTCGGACAGCGCAGATACCTCCCTCAGCGTGTGCAGCCCGCGAGCCTTGAGCATCTCCACAAAACGGACGAATATCTCTGCCGTGCAGCCCGCATCATCCACGGCCCGGTGATGATTGTCCAGGGAGACGCCCAGCTCCCGCGCAACTGTATCCAGCTTGTAGCGGTTCAGGCGCGGAAGAAGTATATGCGCGAGACTCACCGTGTCGAGTATAGTCGGATGATACGAAAGCCCCAGCAGCTTTGACTTCTCCCGGATAAATCCGGTATCGAAGCCTGCGTTGTGCGCGACCACAGCGGAGCCCTCGCAAAATTTCAGGAACTCCGGCAGCACCTCCTCAATTCCGGGCGCATTGCTCACCATTGCATCACTGATGTGGGTGAGCTGCTCGATCCGGAAGGGAATGGGAATGCGCGGATTCACAAAGCTGGAGAAGCGCTCCGTGATCTTTCCTCCGACGACCTTCACCGCACCGATCTCTATGATCTGATTTTTCACTGCGGAGAAGCCTGTGGTCTCGAGATCAAAGACGACAAAAGAATCGTCAAGTGTTTTCTCTCCGGGGTTTACAACCAACTCCTTCAGATCATCCACGAGGTATCCCTCGACACCGTAGATGATCTTCGGCCAGGCAAGCGGATCGCCGCTTACCGTGTGCCACGCCTCAGGAAAGGCCTGCAGATTTCCGTGATCGGTGATTGCAATCGCATCCATGCCCCAGCGCTTTGCCTGCTTTATGATCTGCTCTGCAGAGCTCACGGCATCAAGATCACTCATCTTCGTGTGGCAGTGCAGCTCTACGCGCTTCTTCGGCGCATGGTCCTCCCGGCTGCTCTCCTGAAAGGGCTCACATTTCTTGATGCCGCGCACCGAGCCTATAATCAGCTCTCCGTCTCTGTTGTCAATGGAGGTCACACCGCGCAGCTTTAAGAAGCTTCCCTTCTTTAATATTCCTTTCAGAGTGTCGAGCTCCTCTCCCTCTCCGCGAAAAAAAAGCTTCACAGTGATAGAATCTGTAAAATCTGTGATGGAAAAGATGAAGAGCGTACTGCCGCTGCGCTCAATAAAAAAGCTGTCCAACTCAAAGATCTGTCCCCGTATGGACACCTCGCCCATGACGGAATTCACATCCCTGAGGGCGATAAATTCATCCTCAAAATCTCTGCCATAGAGGACATCCGGATTGTCCGGGCGCTGTGGCCCTCTGCGGAAGGGACGCTCCCCGCGGAAGCTCCTCCCATCCCGCCGGGGAACAAAACTGCCGCCCGGCTTTCTTCCGTTCTTCTGCCCCTCAGGCTTCTCCGAAGCTGTGCTGTGCCCGCTCTCTCCAGGGCCCTGTTCCTTCCGTAGACTGCGCTTCTCCTCCTCTCCTTCCAAGGGCAGGGAATCCGAGACTGCAAGTGAGGCTGTATCTGAGATCAGGAAGCTCTCCTCCTCCCCCCTGCTCTCCTCACGCTCCGGAGCCCTCTCCGCAATATTTTTCTGCTCCTCCTTCGGAGGAATATAGGGAATATAATGTGGCTTCAGCTCTACACTCATACCACAGCGCCTCTCAAAGATCTCCTCCGAGAGATAGCGCCGGAGCTTCTCCACAACATTCCGGTTCAGCGGCATATCTTCCACTGTAAATTCCATGCAGTTTTCAGAAAAGCTGCACTCCGCGCGGCTCAGAATGCGATAGGCGATGAGATTTTTCCTCTGGAGCTCAGCGAGCACGCTGTCCTTATAGGCGTCAAAAATCATCTCCGGCGTAAAGCTGCCGGAGAGGGTAAAACGCTCATGAATGCAAATGCTGAGCCGCTTGTTCTGAAACAGCTGCCGCTTCAGCTCCTGCTCCAGTCCCCGAAACACACTGCTCTCGATGAGTCTCGGGCAGTTGATCCAGACCGAAAGGCTGGACATGTCCTCTGAGGCGGTGACCCGCTCCACGGACAAAAGCTCCACCAGAGCTGCATCCGCCTCGCTCGCTGCAAAGCCCCGAAAAACCTCTGTGAATTGCTTCATCCTGTGCTCCAATCAAACCCTAGGCTCTCTGCGCCGCTGCCTTTCTGAGCTCCTCCTCCAGCGCGGGAAGCAGTTCCTCCTCCGGCATCGTCCGGATGATCTCTCCCTTCCGGATGAGCACACCCGCACCGCTTCCTCCTGCAACGCCGAAATCGGCCTCTCTGGCCTCTCCGGGACCGTTCACGACACAGCCCATAACAGCCACCTTCAGATCCAGCGCATCATAGCGCTCCACCAGCTTCTCCACCTGCTCCGCAAGACCAATCAGATCAATCTGCGTTCTGCCGCAGGTCGGACATGACACCACCTCGACACCTCCATGCCTTAAGCCCAGCGTCTTCAGGATCTGCTTTGCGCAACGCACCTCCTCCACCGGATCTCCGGTCAGAGATACCCGTATCGTGTCCCCGATCCCCTCGTGCAGTATGATGCCGAGCCCCACGGAGGACTTGATCGTGCCGCGCATCAGAGTCCCCGCCTCTGTGATTCCGACGTGCAGCGGATAGTCGCAGGCTTCGGAGATCAGCTCATGCGCGCGCACACACATGAGCACATCTGAGGACTTGATGCTGATAACCAGCTGATGATAGCCCATCTCCTCGATCATACGCACCTTATCCAGCGCAGATTCCACGATTCCCTCTGCTGTCACGCTGCCGTAGCGCTCCACAAGCTCTTTTTCCAGAGAGCCCGAGTTCACACCGACGCGAATGGGGATATCTCTTTCTCTCGCATAGTCGACGACTGCCTGAATTCGCTCCTTGGCGCCGATATTTCCGGGATTAATCCGAATCTTGTCCGCACCATGCTCCATGGCTGCAATTGCCAGCCGGTAATCAAAATGAATATCTGCGACAAGCGGAATGCGGATCTGTCTCTTGATCTCCCGCAGCGCCTCTGCCGCATCCATATTTGGCACCGCAACGCGGATAATATCACAGCCCGCTGCCTCGAGCGCCTGAATCTGCTGCACCGTCGCTGCGACATTTTCTGTCTTTGTATTGCACATCGACTGAATCAGAATGGGATTTCCTCCGCCGATCACGCGGTCTCCGATCCGTATCTCTCTCGTTTTTCTTCTCTCTGCCATCTCAGCCTGTCAGCCTCCCAATATCATTAAACATGACAAACACCATGAGCGCCATCAGCAGCACAAATCCCGCCAGATGAATATAGCCCTCTACTTTTCTGTTGAGGCTTCTGCGGGAGATACCCTCGATGAGGCAGAATACCAGCCGCCCTCCATCGAGCGCCGGAATGGGCAGCAGGTTCATAACGCCAAGATTGGCGCTGAGTATGAGTCCCAGACCCGCAAGATTCAAAAGCACTGCAAAGAGCCCGTACTGACGCGTCTCATCTACGGTCTCACCGATTGCGCCGATGATCCCGACGGGCCCTGTGAGCTCCCCTGTTGATACTCTGCCTTTGATGAGCAGCAGGAGCCCCCTTATGGTCGAGCTCACCGCGTAATGTGTCTCCTGTGCGGCATAATAGACGAGCTCCGCTGTCCCCCGCACTGCCTGTCTTCCTCCCTGCACCTGAATGCCGAGCATATAGCTCTGGTACTCCTCTGAGTACTGCGGCACAAGCCGGAAGGAGAGCTCCTGCTCCTCCCCGCCCGCCTGTCGCTGCACGGTGACATCGACCGCCTCATTCTGGTTAAAATAGAGCAGATCTGTGATCTCCCGGAAAAACACGATGTGCCGTCCATTGATTTCTGTGATCAGATCTCCGGCCCGAATGCCTGCCTCTGCTGCGGGATAGCCGTCCGTGACAGCAACGAGCGCAGGGCGATCCACCCCCACCGCAGCGACGATGAAGATCGCCAGAAAAAACGCGAGTAAAAAATTGAACAGCGGGCCGGCCACCACGATAAAAAGGCGCGCCCAGGGGGACTTCTGATTCAGGCTGTCCTCTGCGCTCTCTTCCTCCTCGCTGTCCTCGCCCAGCATGCTGCAAAAACCGCCAATCGGCAGCGCCCGCACAGAATAAACTGTCTCTTTTGGCTGTACAGAGAAGAGGCGAGGTCCCATGCCCAGCGCAAACTCCAGTACGCGTACCCGCATGGCGCGCGCCGCAAGAAAATGTCCGAATTCATGAAAAAAGACAATGAAGCTGAACAGAAGCAGTGCAACGATGATATTTGTCATAGCGCAAACCTTTGTGTGAGCTGACGCTCCGTATCCGCCTGTATCGCAAGTATATCTCTGACCGTCGGCTGCGGCAGAACGCCTGCTTTCTCGTGCTCCTCCATCGCTGAGTGGATAAGCTTTGCAATATCCGGATAGGAAATCTTCTTCTTCAGGAAGGCCGCCACTGCGACCTCGTTCGCCGCATTGAATACGGTCGGAAGACTCCCCCCTGTTCTTCCTGCGTGAAATGCGAGTGCAAGGCCGGGGAACTTTTTCATGTCAGGCGCCGCCAGCTCTATGCCGCAGAGCGCTGCAAAGTCCAGACGGGAACCGCCGGTCACTGGAAGACGCCGCGGATAGAAGAGCGCGTACTGTATGGGCAGCTTCATATCCGCTGTCCCGAGCTGCGCAATCACCGCGCCATCTGCATATTCCACCGCGGAATGAATGATGCTCTGTGGCTGGATCACAACCTGAATCCGGTCTATGCCCACATCAAAGAGCCAGTGTGCCTCCATGACCTCAAGCCCTTTATTCACCATCGTTGAGGAATCTATCGTGACCTTTGGCCCCATACTCCAGTTCGGGTGCTTCAGTGCGTCCTCCAGAGTGACCTTTTTCAGCTGCTCCTCTGAGAGCCTCCGGAACGGGCCTCCGGACGCGGTGAGCAGTATTTTCTCGATGCGATTTCTGCTGTTGCCGCGAAGGCACTGAAAGATTGCGGAGTGCTCCGAGTCCACCGGAAGTATCTTCACCCCGCAGCTCTTTGCGAGCGGCATGATGATATGACCTGCGCAGACAAGCGTCTCCTTATTTGCAAGTGCGATATTCTTTCCTGCGCGAATTGCAGCAATGGTCGGCTCTATGCCTATCATGCCGACAATTCCGGTGACCAGCGTGTCCGCCTCCTCCGCAGCGGAGACGGCAAGTATCCCCTCTCTCCCTGCAAGGACTTCTGTTTTCGTGTCTGCAACGCGGTGGGCGAGCTCCGCCGCCCGCTTTCCATCCCAGACAGCTGCGAGCCGGGGTCTGAATTCTCTGATCTGCTGCTCCAGTAGCTCTATATTGGAGCGGGCCGCCAGCGCTGTGACCTGAATGCTTCGCTTCCTGGCTCGGACGATCTCCAGTGTCTGCGTCCCTATGGAGCCCGTGGAACCCAAAATTGATATCTTTCTCATTTCTCCTCCTGCGGATATTTCCGCAATTAAAGCCCTCCAAAGAGCCGATAGAGGTAGAGGGCGAAGCTGATTGCCGGAGCGGTGAAGAGCAGACTGTCAAAGCGGTCCAGCACACCTCCGTGCCCGGGTATCAGCGTCCCGTAATCCTTTACCTCGTGATCTCTCTTGATTGCGGACGCCGCGAGATCTCCGATCTGCGAGATCAGCGCACCGATTGCACAGGCAAAGAAGCAGGCAAAGCCCGCGTGCAGTAATTCCTCCATCTGGTCGCCCAGCAGCAGTCCGTAGATCAGCCCCAGCAGCCCTGCGCCGATCACACCGCCGATCGAGCCCTCCACTGTCTTCTTCGGACTGAGCACCGGTGCAAAATGATGGCGTCCAAACAGCATCCCCACTACATAAGCACAGGTATCGCAGCCCCAGCTGGAAATGAATATCATCCAGACCAGGTATTTTCCGTCATGCATCTCCCGCACCCTGTACACATAGGAAAACATGACCACCGTGTACAGAATCCCCATAAGACCGACTGCGATCTGTTCCGTGCGATAGCGCGGATAGGTGATGACAAAGACCGCCATCAGCGCCATGAGCACGCCGATCATCACCGGCATACCGTAGCGCCCGATATTGTTCCAGAGCAGAAGGTAATAGCTCAGACCGCCGAGATAGCCGATCAGCCCGAGCAGCTCCCGCTCCATCCGCACCACTCGGTAGAGCTCAAAGAGGCCTATGAGCGACACTGCCATCATGGTCAGAAAGAGCGGCAGCCCCCCTCTCCCGATCACAAGGATCGCGAGTATCACCAGCGCAATGCCGCTTATGAGCCGCGTCTGGAACTTCCGGCTGCTCACGATTTCCATCACTCGAGACATACTCAGCTCTTCCTTCCCCCGAAGCGCCTCTCTCTGCCGTTATAGGCAAGTATCGCATCCTCCAGCGCCGCCATATTAAAGTCTGGCCACAGAATATCCGTGACATAAATCTCACTGTAAGCGATCTGCCACAAAAGGAAATTGGATATCCGAAGCTCTCCGCTGGTGCGGATCAAAAGATCCGGATCCGGTATTCCCGCTGTGTCCAGACAGGCCGCGATCGCCTCCTCCGTCACCTCTTTTCGCATCTCCTCCGGCAGAGCTTCTCTCTCCCGGATCAGGCGTCGTACCGCACGCGTCAGCTCATCGCGTCCACCGTAGTTGATTGCGATGATAAAGCTCATACCGCTGTTGTCTCTTGTCTCCTCGACGAGCTGTTCTACCCCGGCAATAATATCCGGAGCGAAGCGCCGCTTGTCTCCTATCATCAGGCAGCGGCAGCCCTCCTCCTTCGCAACCTTCAAAAGCTTCTTCAGATAGAAGCGGAACAGGTTCATGAGCGCGCCGACCTCTTCCTCGCTGCGCTTCCAGTTCTCTGTAGAAAAGCCATAGACCGTGAGATACTTCACTCCGAGCCGCGCGCAGTCGCGCACCGTCTGCTCCACCGCCTCACAGCCCGCCTTGTGCCCCATGGCACGTGGTAGACCACGCTTCTTTGCCCAGCGTCCGTTTCCGTCCAGTATGATCGCGATATGCTCCGGAATCACCTTGCCTTCCAGTTTCCCGCCCATTTTCTCTGTTCCTCCCATAAGCTCATCACGGGCGAGCCGAACTCTGGCCCGCCCGTGCGAAAAGCTCTGCGTCACAAAGACGCAGCTCAGACTGTCATAATCTCTTTATTCTTTGCCTCAACCGCCTTGTCGATCTTCTCAACAGCCTTATCGGTCAGCTTCTGAAGCTTATCGTTTCCAACCGCGAGATCATCCTCTGTGATCTCCGCTGCCTTCTCAAGCTTCTTAAAGTTGTCTGCTCCATCGCGGCGAATGTTTCTGACCGCGATCTTGGCCGCCTCGCCCTTCTTCTTGATGTCCTTCACAAGCATCTTTCTGCGCTCCTCAGTGAGCTCCGGAAATACAAGGCGGATGCTGGTGCCGTCATTCGTCGGATTGATTCCAAGATCAGAAACCTGGATCGCCTTCTCTATCGCCTTCAGAAGACTCTTGTCCCAGGGCTGAATGAGGATCATCCTTGCCTCGGGAACAGAGATATTCCCCACCTGCTGAAGCGGGGTGGGTGTGCCGTAATAATCGACCGTCAGTCTGTCAAGCACATGGGGATTGGCTCTTCCCGCACGTATGGTCGCAAACTCATCCTTCATGAAGTCTACGGTCTTGTCCATTCTCTCCTCAAGCTCATTGAGCATACTCTTCAGTTCAGCCATGATTTCCTCCCTATATTCAGTCCACCGTCACGATGGTCCCGTTTACCTTGCCGCGCATCGCGTTGTCTATGGAATTCTCCTCATTCAGATCAAAAATTGCAAGCGGAATGTGGTTCTCCATGCAGAGCACACTCGCCGTGAGGTCGATGACCGCAAGCTTTTTGTCTATCATCTCCTGCATGGTAATGCTGTCAAAGCGCTTCGCCCCGGGGTCAAGCTTCGGATCCGCAGAGTAGACGCCGTCAATGGATTTTGCGAGAAGGATCGCGTCCGCGCCGACCTCAACCGCCCGGAGCGCAATCCCCGTGTCTGTTGAAAAGTAGGGATGTCCCGTGCCTCCCGCGAAAAAGAGCACGCGTCCTTCCTCAAAATAACGATTTGCGAGGTCCACAGAGAACAGCTCCGTCATCGTTCCGCAGATAAAAGGAGAGAGTATCGCTGTCTTCATCCCTTCTGTGCGGAAGATCTCCGATACATAGATGCAGTTCATCACCGTCGCAAGCATTCCGATCTGATCCGCCTTCGTGCGCGCGATTGCCTCACTGGTCCTGCCTCTCCAGTAGTTTCCGCCGCCTGTCACTATGCCGACCTCCACGCCTGCGTCCACTGAGGCCTTCACCTGACGCGCGACGCCGCGCACCACCGCCTCGTCATAGCCCCTTCCGCCCTTTCCGGCCAGTGCCTCACCGGAGAGCTTCAGCATGACACGTCTTTTTTTCATTGTACTGTCCTCACTGTATGCATCCCCGAAGGCATCGGGGTTCTGCCGCCATCATATCATATTTCGTCACTGCGCTCAAGAAACACTTCCTGTGTGATGGATTAACCTCTCCGATAATTCCAATATCCGCAATTGGAATACTCGGAACATATGTCGTCACTGCACTGGGTTTGATAGCTTCTGTAAGCTGCTGTACATAACCGTCGAAGAAATCACTCATAGCAAGGATATCTTCTCCGGTTTTATCTTCCTCGGTCACAAGGATATGAACTTCATCCCGAGGAATAATTGATATTCTTTCTTCATCCATACCCTCATTCTCCTCCCGACATTATCCTTTCTCTAACAGTCTTCTCACTTGCTCTGGCTCACAAATAGACGCATGAGCAATGGAATTCCTGCAATCATGCAAAAATCTTATCCTATCCCTGTCAGCCTCATCCGGAATGTAAAGCATATACATGCAATAATCCTGATCCTGCCTATGGCTCATCATATAGCATAACGAACCTAATTCCACTTCCATAGGCTCTGTGATTAATTCACCGTATTGTGTAATGTGATTATCCGTAAGGGCTTTGCTGATTTCATCTCTGTATTTGTCAATGAGTTCAATTCGCTCCATTTCAATAATCGGAAACAAAACCTGAACCTGAGATGCCCATAACCTGTGTTGCAATTCGGCAGTTTTATTATTCCTGTACAGCCACAGGACATGATTGGAACCGTCTTCTGTTCCCCGTCTTGAGAAATCGCCTTGTTCAACGATTCGACCAATCCCGTCAATAGCGGATTCTTGTCTGAAATCCACTTCACGCAATAACAACTCGGATATTTCTGCATCTACATCGCAAACCATTGCAGCTGTAGTTGAGATATATCTTTTCCAAAGATCCGAACCGTATGCAAGCTCCTCATCTTCATCCAAAACAAAGCTATTGAACAATTGAACATCATAACTGCTGACGCAATCACTGAAATCAATGTATTCCATGAATTTGCCTTCCGGAGGTGCTATTTTGCCGTGCACCTCCAGAACGAACAACCCTTCTGCTGCCGATTTAGGTGTAAATCTCTTGCAGAATTTCATCCATTTATTTGCATTAGCACTGTCAAGCCCTTTCACCCAGATAATGCGATTCTTTATGACGTCCTTCTGTGCGATGTAATCCTGTATGCTAACCTTCGATTTTTCCCGGTATCCTTTTGAAATTGAGGATGATGCGTACTTTTGCAGCAGAAATCTTCCCGGTTCCAAATCCTCCGGATTATCATCTACAACATCTATCTGTTCAATCACAACATCTCTCGTATCAGTTCTTTCCTGAAAGGCGGTTTGTATCGAACTACGCATGGAATATCTCCACGGCAAATCAGATGGCACCTTAAGAATGACCATCTTATTCTCAAGGAGAGCATCGGCAACCTTTGAAACAACTACATGAGCTCCGGTTATATTGTTCCACCAGAACTCTTCCCAGGATATGTTAATCATCTTCAAGCCTCCTCGTTGTTGTTGACAATGTCAGCTTCCAGAATGTCAAAGTTTTCGCCGATAATATCGACAAACGAGTTTCTTCTCAATCTGTACAGGTCGCGATTCTCATCAGGCTTTCCAAGGATGCCCATTTCCACCATTTCATCAAGCAGATTGATGTATTCCTTCTTGGTTTCATTTTCAAGGCAGTGGATGTCATATTCTTTAGCCATCTGCATAATTTCATCAACCGGGAAGCCCTGCCACGTACCTGCTTTTCTGTCATCTTCGTAGTAGTGATAGAGCATCGTAATACACCTGGCTATCATGAAGTATCTCTGATCCAGTTCAAGCGACCAGCGGAACTTGTCCTTAATACTCTTATTCAAATCCGAGGAGTTCATGACAGCTCCAAGCTGCTCATCCTGCAGAGTAAACGGAGGATTTCCGTCAGCCGCATGATAATATTTGGAATACTGACCAGTGAGCGTCTCAACCAGCATATAACCAAAGAACTGTAAAATACCTGGATAATAGTTCGTATTGGTAAGTATCGTTTCAAGATGCGGATACCTGTCAATCTGGAAACCGAGATAACTGAGCGGCCTTGATATCAACTGTAAAGCGTCTGTAGGCGACAGCGGCTTAATGCAAAGCGGAGTTCCGAGCTGACCGAATATACCGTTGTCTCTCGTTGCATTCTTAGCACGGCATACATTGTGCAGACCGGCTATAACAAATTTGAAATTATTCTTTGTCTCACGTCTCAAATCAACAAGCGGCTGAATCGGCCTGTACGCCTCATCTGCTATAGAAGCAAGGAAATCATCGACTTCATCTATCAGCAGCAGCATGGATGTAATCTTTTTGCTCCGGAACAATTTACTGATGGCTGCACACATTTCCTTAATGGTATTACACTTTGGCAGTTCAACCTGTCCATCACACTTTTTGTTAATGTCGGAAACAATCGTTTCTACAACTTCCTTCTCGCTCTTGATGCGGATAATTGTTGTGTAAACAGCAAACTCCTTATCAACAGGCTTTGAGCATCTGCTTTCTGCCCTCTCAAGGAGTGCCGTTTTACCAAGCTGACGACCACCATAAACCACGCAGGCTCCATTAGGATCAATAATAGTCGCAAGTTCCTGTGTTCTTCCGCAGAACATCTCATCAGAAGTAGAGCCTCCGTCTCTGACAAATGGCTGATAGGTTGAGTATGGCAATGTGCACTTAAGCATTGCTGGCATACGCTCTGTAATCTGATGAAGCGCCAGATAGATGAATAACACCTGATCAATCAGCAGAAATGGATTCTGCCCTGAAGTCTGTGTATGGAATATCTCTCCAATCAGACGTCTGCTCGCTGCATCCACCGGACGATCTAGCAGGACGATTGATATTCCGCCCAAATCAAGATTCGAAACGGTATCTACCAGCTGCTTTTCTGTGTAATTGCCATAAAGCGCAATCGCATTTATCGGAGATTTTAATTGTGTGCCAAACGAAGCAATCGGATGTCGATAATCAGCCATACTCTTAGGAGTCTGCCGCACGCTCACCTTAAACACTTCTTCTTTCTTAACGGTAACGCGTTCCGCTTCAATCACATCAAATCCAAGACCCGCAAACAATGTTTTAATCTGAACCGGTGTAGCCTGACCCTTACGTTTCGGCCAGTTGGTTACAAGGTTCCTGCTATCTTCCCTCTGGCGAGTCGTCCAATCTTTCGGCATATTGCGTTCAACGTAATTCCAGCCAAAAGTATTCAATATTTTGCCATTGCACCTTCTGCATTCCTGAAGTATAGGATCAAAATTAGTCGGTTTTATAAAATCACTGAAGTAATCGAAATCGTGGAGAATCTCATCATCATCCAGTTCCGTCTCTCCACCTTCGAACCTGTTTATATACTCCTCAGCTACGGCAAAGTTCATTTCTTCCTCAAGAAGCCTGTTTGCCTCCTTGAGGAGAGATGATTCCGGATTCTCTTTCAAATGCGAATCAAGCCTTTCCCTGAGCTGCTTCTTCCTTCCCATTGCAAACTCATTAATCTGATTCTCGAGTGATTCAAGAAATCTCCTCCAGCAAGCGAAATCCTTTGCATCATAGAAGCTCGCTTTATACTGGTTTACTATGCCAATCAGATTCTCCTTTTCAGTCTCATTAATCTGATTGTATGTATAGGCCAGTTCAAGTTTCGCCTGGAATCTTGTTGCTCTGTCTTCAGCCGAATCGGTAGCATCTTTTAACTGGCTTTCGGTTATAGTGTAATCGTCGCTGTCATCTCCAAGGAGCTTTCCAAGCATCTCAAGCTGATGCAGATTATCCTTCAGACCCTCTTCATCAGCTTTGTCATCAAGGGTATCTCCCATGATTTCAGCCTTCACATCTGCAACAGGTTTTCTGCTGCTTACGATATGGCGCAGAACATTTCTCCAAGGCTCATAGTACTTCACATGAGCGAGATCATGGTCAATATCCGGAATCCCATCATTGCCAACGGTGATTAATCCTGTGTATACGAACTCCGAATAAATCCTAAGCTTTACAACCTGGCCATTCAGATACTGCTGCATATATGCCAAAGCCCAAGCCAGAATGTTTGCATTCTTCTGGTTTTTCCATGCAGGATTCTTCTGAATTTCCTGAATCTCCTTTATCAGTTCGGCTCTCAAAGTCTTTAATCTTGAAATATCCTGCTTCCGGTTGTTCATATTGTTGATATGCTCAACCCATGCCAGCATAATTTCGAGTCTTACAATAAACTGTCTTAAAGCCTGATCTCTGGCATCATATTCAAGCTTGAACTTGTTCTTCGGATTTGCATCATACCAGGCTCTGGTCAATGCATCTTCAATTTTTGCATTTGACAGACTCATTGTTCCATTCAGCTCATCACAGTACTCTCCAAGAACAACTTCGATATACTCTATATCGTCCTTTTCCTGCCTGTTTTCACTGATGATAGACATACAGTCATGAAGCTCGCTCCCCTGCCCGAAGCAGGCTGAATACATTGGGGGAAGGGCTTTCATTCTGGTCTTCGGAGCCTTTACCGTCAGGCACTCACGTGCGGAAGCTCTGAGTTCATTTATAAACTTCTCGCTCTCTGCCTCATCACCAAGCAGGGAAACAAAAGCCGGTGAAAATCCTGTAGCGGCAGCATCCTTTACGCCCATAAGTTTGTTAAGCAAAGGCTTGAATGCCGCAAAATCATCAAAATAGTTTTCATAATGTTCCAGGAATATTTCTGTCTGATTTTTCATGCCATAATCAAATGCCATGCCGGGTATGAGCATTGCGAACATATATGCAGACAGCATAATCGCCGGATCATCATTGTCTGGATTCGGAAAGACTGAGGACAGAAACTCCGATGTATAGACACATTCATTCAACATCAGGTTTGATGCAAGCCGGAGCTGTGCTGAAAGTCTGTAGCTTTCAGCATAATCCTTTGGTTCTCCGTTTTCCTTTGTTGAGACATCACCAACAGCCTTTGCAAAAGCAATGGTCTGAGAAATAATCGATGTCAGCTGTTCCTTTGTTGTGGCTTCCCGGTTCAACAACTGTTTAATCACAGTGCAGAATTCCCCATCCGTAGGAATTGATTTCTTTTCCAGCAGAGATTTAACAGATATTTCGCCTGAATCATATACTGCCTCAGAGGAATCTTCCTCCTGTGTCATACTTACCGGCTTTACTTCTTTTGCAGGCGTTTTGATCTTTGTCTCTTCTTCAGACTCCTTTGGTTCTTCTGCTTTTAATTCTTCGGTCTGTTCTATCTCTTTATCAGATTTTTCATCTGGCGTATCATCAATATTACTTGTGCTTTTTTCTTCTCCAAGAAGAACAACCGATTGATTGTCATATACAAAAATCTTCTTATCTCCATCAATGAAGGAAGAACTTATCTTCGTATCATTTCCAACGACAAGAATACCTTCTTCTTTAACCTCATCTGGAATATTTTCAGGATCATAGAGATGGCAAACGGTAGTCTCTCCATCTTTTATAACAGCTATACGATAATAATTCTCTTGCCATCTGATAGACTGCTTTATTTTCTGATATTCATCCGGTTCTACAAGTCCTTTTACCGCATAAAGATACTCACCGAGCCTGCCATTATTCCTGATGAATTTTTCTATAACATCTTTTTTCATATCTGAAGATGTAACAACCTTTGCATCTCCAAACGAAAGTGACCAGAAGCCGCGCATCTGAACAGAAATACTATCTTTTTTCAGACATCCATGACAATATGTCGAAAGGCAATAAGCTTCTCTCGTTGAATCAACTTCATTATATTCAAAGCATGCCAGGTAGCCCTTATTTGCAAGAGCCTCTACAGCAGCATCAACTTTTTCTCTATCCCGGTCGGATTCCTCAAAGCAATCCATACAAATCCCGATAAGGTAAATCTGATCCTTAGTGAGAATGCCCAGATTTGTCATCAAGGGCAACACATCCCTAACTTCTTTATTGTTTTTCACAATCTTAACTATTTCCTTCTTGAAAGAGGATGCGCTTGGAGTACCAGATTTTACTTTGTTGATTGCAGTGAGAAGAACTTCTTGTTCTTCAGGAACGTCCGTTTCCTGTTCTTCCACAGTCGCTGAGGTTTCTTTGACTTCTGTATCATCAGACGATATATCTATAGTCTGTTCTGTTGCTTCAGCAGGATTACCCTCCGCAGTCGGTTCTGCTGTCTCTTCTTCAGCAACAACTTCAGCTTCCTGCTGTACCTTATCCATAGAATCTGTTTCTGGCACCTCTTCCGTTTGTTCTATAGGCTCTTCAACGGAGGATTCAGCCTTGACTTCCACCTCTGCTTCTTCGTCAATAATGTATTGTTTCCCGACGAGTCCCCATTGAACCTGCATGGGGTAATACTTATTAATCTCCCCCAGAATTTTAAAACCTTCCGGTCCGTTGATATTCTCTGTATCAAGAGCCTTTAAGAAAAGTTCAGGAACTTCTGTTTCAGGAAGCATTTCGTCAATATTATCTTCGGACAGGTTCTTCAACACTTCTGCTGCTTTTTCCTTAAACGGAGAAAGCGCGGTTTCATATTCTACAATAAGAGACTTAACCTTCAGGAACCTTTGCAGGACACTTTCTGCCTTTTCAAGCTGAAGTTTAATGATTCGACTCTTACTATTTGCTACAGCCGCAACATATTCAGATGCCTTGCTCCCGTCTTTGGGCATTTCATCAACTGTCAAAATACTTTCAGCCTCTTCTTTCAGCTTCCCATATTCTGAAACAAGGGTATCCATGTCCGCATTAAATAATTGCAGTTCATCCTTGCACGGAACTCTCCCGTCAGAAACAGTAACAAGCAAATTAGTCAGCTTGTTTTTTACCGAATCGGCCTGAGCGTTAAACGAATCCAGTAACTCATTCAGTCTCATCGTTTCCATTGCTTTCTCCTCCTGTATATATTCTTCGAATCAGCGGAACATCTCATCATTCCAAACGAGAGAAACCAGCTGAATCAGAAGTTGTGTTCTTTCCGTTATCTCATTTTTTCCAAATTGCTGATATGGCTTAAATCCGAGTCCGTTATCAGCAAAAAATTTCTTGAACTTCGGGTTATTCTGATATGCCTGCCCTCCAAGTGGCTCCGTGTAGATATTTCCCTCATTGGAGCAGTACTTTGAAAGCTTGTAATCATATTTGGAATCATTCAGGCTGGCATTAATACTCTTGTGAAGCAAAAACAATGCCCCAATACTGTTTCTCCAGCGTTTGAATTCCTCTTGGTCAGCATATTCCGACGTAAACCACTCATAATGATTCGTAATGATATGTTCGATTTCAAACGGATTTTTCGTCTGCGTATTCATATAATTGCAGTAGTTTGAAGCAACACCTATCTGCTCCTCTGTATAGCCGGTAATCCTGGCAAGCATATTCTTGATATACTTCTTTGTGAAGCTGTTAAGGCGAAGCTCCGGAAGTGCAGTCGCAGGATCATAATCCAGATTATCGTATTGCTGTTTCAGCTTTATAAATCTATCAATGGGGAGCATTCGCTGGATGACAATAACTGGTATGAATTCATAGAATTCGGCACCACCAATGCGCTTACGGTATTTCTGCAGCGCAAGCAATCGTCCGCTATCCCCCATATAAAACTTACTATCTGATTGTGAACCTGATTGTCCATTGATTTCATCCTCCGTTTATCCGTGGCATGTTTTGCCACTCTTATTTTCATTCTATAAAATCAGCTGTCCTAAAAAACGGACTCATTCGGCTTCCTGATCAACTTTTTCAGGTGCGTTATCATCAGAGGCACCACCGGAACGAATCCAGTCATCGACCTCCGATAGCTTGAACTTCCAAAGCCTGCCGACTTTATATGCTGGCATATTACGCTTGGAAATCCACTGTAATATTGTTTCTCTGCCGACTCCCAAATAAGCCTGTACTTCCTTTAATGTTACCCATTTCTCAACATTAATATTGACTTCGCCCACAGCTTACCTCCATCCTATCCATTGAACTCAAATTTAGCGTCTATCAAAAATGCAAATGTGCTTCCGAATAAAAAACAATTTCTGCCTTCTTCGTCTATCATAATCCAGGCGCATTCCGTTAACTTTTCAAATCCGTGAGCATTCATGTTCACGGATATTTTTACGTTTCCATTTGGCGGCGTGTCAGGGATGTCAATGTAAATCTGACTTGCCCTCGGTCTGACCTCTGCATGGTTGGAAAAGAACAGTTTTCGTCCTCTCCACGTCTGAGTTCCGACATTGGTAAAATCTCAGGAATGAGTAAATTCCTCACGAACATTTACCTGATAGCAAGGTCGATGCGGTGAATTCATATATACATTGTCGCCCGGATAAAGTGAGACCTGAACGCCTCTGTTTCTTTAGCAGCAACAGGATTCTCCTTTGCCCTCAGATATTCGTTGCCAACAATGTCATCTCCATCTTCCTCATCGCTGTCTACTATTGCCCGAAACTGCTTTGCAAGAGCTATTGACAACGCTCTTTTATCTACATCCCCCGGTTCGGGCATCCCAAAAGCGGCAATCGCATCCTTCAATTTTCCATCCTGAATATTCCTCGCAAAGAATGTGTTCAGACTATTCTGGTTATCCTTGCCCCGGAAATATGACTTCATTTCCACTGTGAAAGGCTTATCCCCGTTGCACAGCTGCCTCTTATAGCTCACAGACATATACGGGCTTGCCCCAGCAGCTGCAAAGAGACCATCTATACAGTTTTCCCTGTTTCTAAACCCAAGGCACAAAGGCTTCGTGCCTTTGTAGAAGTCTCCAAGCTTCACCTCATCACCTCTTTATATCTGGATACAAAAATACAGAATGTATTGTATCAGATATCAGGACAAAAAACAACTATATAAGCACAAATCTGTTCATAAATGTTTATAAACTCACTTTTGATATTTTTTTAAATTTCTGCCTCACACCGTGCCACCTTATAGTACAATCAGCAAAAAAAGAATGGAGCAAGGCCTCGATGGAGTGGAGTAAACCTGTTGTCAGTTGGAAAAGAATAGAATTAACCTATGATACTTTGACTCGACTTTTATTTTCATCATTTTACGGGAGTGTCCCAAAGTTTGTGTAAACCTTCATACTGGCATCATCGCACCAGTCATATACTGTTGCGGTATAGTTGGAGCCACCTGTGGTAACAGATATAGTAGAATTATTGCGGGGTATCTCCATTCCTACAACCGGCGTGGCAATGGGAAAATCTGCTGTTAATTCAACATCACCAACGGAAATGGCGGTCAGATAGCGGCGCAGCTGTATCTGAATGATACGCTGCCGGACAGAAACGCCCCAGGCAAAGAACAGTCCGATATAAATGGAAGCACGCAGAACACCTGTGATAAAATCAACAGTTGACGCTACGGGGATCATCCACTTCATCATGCGCAGGAACATTGCCAGCAGAATGAGCAGCGCAGCAATGACCGCTGTGCGTTTGGTATGCTGATTCAGTTTTGTCATTGCGCCTCCCCCCTTTTGTGGCAAAAAAGAGAGCAGATCTCTCTGCTCTCTCATTTCTGCCAAATTCAGCTTATGCCTCGTCCCAGCTGTGATACACCGCCTGGACATCATCGTCCTCGTCCAGAAGATCCAGTATACGCTGCATCTTCTTCTGATCCTCCTCATCCTTTAAGCTGACCCAGTTCTGCGGAATCATGCGGACATCCGCCTCCAGCATCGGGATGCCCTCCTTCTCAAAGGCCTCTCGCACCGCGGAAAAATCCTCCGGTGAGGTCAGAACCTCATAGCTGTCCTCCTCATCATTGAAATCCTCTGCGCCGGCATCCAGAGCAAACATCATAAGCTCATCGGGATCCTGATCGCACTCCTCCTTATCAATAAGGATCTGACCTCTGCGGTCAAACATAAAGGATACGCAGCCCGGCGTGCCGACATTGCCGCTGCCCTTTGAAAAAGCCGCGCGTACATTTGCGGCCGTGCGGTTCTTATTGTCGGTCAGCGTCTCCACTATGATCGCGACGCCGGAGGGACCATAGCCCTCGTAGACGTTCTGCTCGTAATTCACGCTGTCCATATCTCCGGCGGCCTTCTTGATGCCACGCTCTATGGTATCGTTCGGAACGTTATTTGATTTTGCCTTTGCAATCACATCGCGCAGTCTGGAGTTGTTCGCCGGATCCGGTCCGCCTTCCTTGACTGCAACTGCAATCTCACGGCCGATCACGGTAAAGATCTTGCCCTTTGCGGCGTCGTTCTTCTCCTTTTTATGCTTGATGTTTGCAAATTTTGAATGTCCTGACATGAATCCAGCTCCTTTGCTTTATGTATAGTGATAATAGTAACACCCCTGTTTTTTGCCGTCAACCTCTACTCCCCGATCCAGATGACCTTCACACTGCGTATGATCTTGTTCTGCACCCGGAGTATCTGGAACTCAAAGCCATGCGCTGAGAGGCTGAGCCGCTCCCCGTCTGTTGGGATGCGGTCCAGCTGCGCGATCAGAAAGCCATTCAGCGTGTCGAAATTCTCCGTCTCCTCCTCTGTGAAGGGAATCCCGGCCGTCTCCTCCGCATCGGAGAGCAGGGTCATGCCGCCCATGATCCACGAGCCGTCCGGCAGTGCCTGAATGAGCTCCTCCTCGCTGTCGTACTCATCGACAATATTTCCGACAATCTCCTCCAGTATGTCCTCCATCGTCACAATACCGGCGGTCTGTCCGTACTCGTCCACGACGATCACCATATGAATCTTCTGGGACTGCATCTCCCGGAAGAGCGTGTCGAGCGCCCGCGTCTCGGGAATGAAATGTGCCTCCCGGAGAAGTCCCGGTATCTCGGAGAGTTTGCGCTCCCCGTAGCGTCCCTCATGTGAGACGATCATCGCATCCTTCATATTCAGAAGCCCCGTGATATCGTCAATGTCCTCACGGTACACGGGAAAACGGGAATTCCGTCCCTCGTTCAGAATGAAATCCACCGCATCCGAGAGCCTCATCTCGCAGTCCAGCGCGCTCACATGCTTTCTGTGCGTCATGATATCTCCCGCAGTTTTGTCGTTCAGCTCGAAGATATTCGTGATCATCTCCGCCTCGTCCGACTCGACCACACCCTGCTCATGTCCCTCGTTGACCATGGACATGATGTCCTCTTCGGTGACATTTTCCTCCGCACTGTCCGGATCAATGCCCGCCAGACGCAGAAACAGTGCGGAGATCCACTGAACCGGGAGACGCAGCGGAGTGACCAGCCCCATCAGAAAATTCACGGGGGTGATGCAGGCATAGGCCCACTTCTCCGGGCTGCGCCGTGCGAGCCGCTTTGGAAGCACGACGCCGAAGCTGATCAGCAGCACCGCCGCCATCATCATACTCAGTCCGGTTGCGAGCGGATCGGAGAGACGCGTTCCGACGGCGCCCCCCATGGACTCCGCGAGCGCCCTGCGCAGCTGCTGCAGCACCACCGCCCCTCCCAAAAGTCCCAACAGCACGGAGATGAGCTGCAGGGAATTGATAAACTTCCCGGGACGGTTCATGATGCGGAGTATGCGCGCCGCCTTCTCATCTCCCTCCTCCATCTTGCGGGCAAGCTCTGTGTCGCTCACATTCTGAATCGCGGAGCCAAAGCCAAAAATAACAGCATCCAGTACTATAAACAGAAGAAATATCACCGTCCCCGGCAACTGACTGTCCATAACAGCAATTAAACCCCTTTCGCCCTTCGGCTCTGCTCAAAATCCTCATAGAGATCTGAGAACCAGTCCTTCGTTCCCGTAATCTGACCGTCCTGGAGATAGACGCGCGGGACACGCCGCCCGATGTCGCAGATCAGTTCATAGGGAAAGCGCTCTATCAGAGACGAGAGCTCCTCCACCTGTATCTGCTCCTCTCCATCCCGCCCGATAAGCGTCACCCTGCTCCCGGGCTCCGCCTCCGGAATATCACTGACATCGACCATGAGCTGATCCATACAGACCCGCCCCAGAATTGCGGCACGCTTCCCGGCGATCAGCACATCTGCCCTCCCTCCGAGCATGCGCGGATAGCCGTCTCCGTAGCCGACGGAGACAGTCGCGATGCGAAGCCGCCGATCTGCCCGGAACGTCCCGCCGTAGCTCACCTCATCCCCGGCCTCTATCTCCTTCACGTAGCTGACGCTGCTTCGCCATGAGAGCACCGGACAGAGCGGGAGCCTCGACCGGTTCACCTCCTTCGAGGGATAGATGCCATACATGGTGATGCCCGCGCGCACCATATCGAGCTCCGTTCCGAGCTGCTCCATGATCCCGGCGGAATTTGCAACATGGCAGAGCTGCGGGGTGATGCCCCGCCTCATGAGCTCTGTCCGGAATTCTCTGTAGCGCCGGAGCTGCTCTCTCACCGGGCTCAGATCCGCCTCATCTGCGCGGTAAAAATGGGTGAAAAGTCCCTCGATCTGAACCCCCGGCAGGGCCGCGATGCGCTGTGCAAGCAAAAGCCCCTCCGCATCAGGACGCATTCCGATCCTGTGCATTCCGGTGTCCAGCGCGAGATGCAGCTTCGCCACAGCCCCGCTGCGCTGCGCTGCTCTGCTCACCGCCTCCGCTTCTGCCATGGTGAAGACTGTGAGACGGATATCCTCTGCAATCAGGCGCTCATAGTCCGCACCGATCACAGAACTCAGCACCAGCACCGGCTTCTCTATGCCGTGGAGACGCAGATTCAGCGCCTCCTCTGCAGAGGCCACGCAGTAGAACGCCGCATATTTCTCCAGCGCAAGCGCCACTGGAACCGCGCCGTGACCATAGCCGTCCGTCTTCACAACCGCAGCCAAACGGCAGCCCGCTGGCAACATGGCCCGCATTCTCTTTACATTCTGAACCAGAGCGTCCAGATCGATCTCTGCCCAGGTCCTTCTGTATGGATTCTCCATATCTCTGTGCACACTCCTATATGCTGATTCCCGGCACAGCGCGCATCACTTCCGGAACGGCGTCCGCAATCTCCCGCGCCAGTACGCCATGGGCAGAGCAGCGCTCCGCCGCCCTGCGCCCCGCAAGCCCGTGAAGAAAGGAGCCGAAAGCCGCGGCCTCCGATTCCTCCATACCGAGACAGTAGAGCCCCGCTATGATTCCCGTCAGCACATCTCCGCTTCCCGCCTTCGCAAGTGCAGGCGTGCCAGAGACTGTGCGATACAGCTTCCCGTCCACAGCTGCGATCACGGAATGCTCAGACTTCAGGCAGCAGCTCACGCCATAGGTATCGCGATATTCCGTCGCCGCCCGCAGGCTGTCGCAAAGAAGCTCCTCCTCAGGCTTTCCCGTAAGCCGCGACATCTCCCTGATATGCGGCGTCAGAATAAAATTCTCCGTGTAGAAGCCCGTGAGATACGGGTACTCCGCAATGGTATTCAGTCCATCGGCGTCCACGATAAGTGGTACAAAGGCGGACTGAAGCACATCCTCGACGAGAGACTTCACATAGCCCGCTCTGCCAAGCCCCGGCCCCAGCACGACGACACTGCTCCACTCCATGAGCTCCGAGAGCTGCTTCATCCAGCTATCCCGCTTCTCCGTGATGTCCTCCGGGTGATAGCTGCTGATGATGGCCTCGGGAAGCTGAATCTGAAGTATGCTTCTGTTCGCCTCCGGCGTGAGGATTCGCACCAGCCCTGCCCCGGTTCGGTAGGCGGCAAGCGCGGAGAGATAGGCCGCGCCGCTCATGCCCACGGAGCCGGCGATGATCAGCACCTGTCCGTAGCTTCCCTTATTGGCTCCCTGTCTTCGCGGCGGAATCCGGGAGAGATCCTCTGTCTCATACTGCAGCACACCATCAAGCTCTGTCACAGCGCACCTCGCCTTCCTCTCCCTCCAGCACTGCAAAGGCGACAGCCAGCTCCTTCGTATTGCTGATGGAGACCTCAATGCGGCTCCCCTTCTTTTCTGAGAAGCAGGCCGCTGCAGCTCCATAAAGCTGCACAACCGGCTTGCCTCTCTCATCCCGCAGAACCTCAATTTCTGCGGGCTCCAGTCCTGAGAAGCCGGTTCCGAAACATTTTACCACTGCTTCCTTAACAGCAAAACAGCCGGCGAGAAAGGGAGCCCTCCCCTTCGACTGCCGGCGTTCTTCCTCAGTAAAGACGCGTCTCAAAAAACCCTCACTTCTAAGGGCCTGTTCCATTCGTTCGATTTCGGTAATGTCTGTCCCGACGCCGATGATCATGCTCCCGGAAGCTCCTTCCGCAGCCCGCTTGCCTTCTCAGATCTTCTCCTGTGATCCAGCTTCAGCTGTTCCGCGTGCTTCATCCTCTCCTCCTCCGCCTCGCGTGCCGCCAGCATGCGATAGGAGAGCTGCATCAGACTCTCGGAGAGGTGTACATTCTCCACCAGAACATCCTCTCCCACATTAAGATCTGTGTGCGCAAAGTTCCATATCGCCTTGATTCCGCAGGCGCAGAGGCGGTTTGCGACCTCCAGCGCCCGATCCCGCGGGAGGGTGAGCGTCGCAATATCAACTTCATTCTCCGCGAGATACTCCTCCAGTCTGTCCAGACTATATACCTCGGCTCCCCGTATATTCCTGCCTATCACCTCGGGATCAATATCAAAGAGGGCCTTGACAAGAAAGCCCCTTCTGCTGAAGTTCTGATAATTTGCCAGTGCCTGTCCAATATGGCCGGCGCCGATAATAATCACCTTATTCTGACGATCTATCCCCAGAAGCTTCCCGATCTCACCGTGCAGATAACTCACATTGTAGCCGTAGCCCTGTTGACCGAAGCCGCCGAAATTGTTCAGATCCTGACGAATCTGTGAGGCTGTCACATGCATGCGCTTTGCCAGATCGTTGGAAGAAATCCTGTCAACATTTTCCTCCTTCAGATCTGCAAGATACCTGTAATATCGCGGAAGTCTGGATATAACTGCCTTCGAAATTTTTTCTTTCACTCTGTCAATGCTCTCCTGCTCTGGCCCGGGCAAAATATACCTTCCCGATGGCATAATACAAAATCAGTATAGTGATTTTTACAGTCCTTGTCAATCATTTCACATTCGGGTATACTGGTTTCAGTACTGAAATCCGGCATTTTCAACAGCAGGAAACAGCGTTCGGAGCCGGATTCAAAGGAGCGGAAATGATTTTAAATGTAGCACACATCTCCAAGGCCTTCGCAGGTGAGCGTATCATAGAGGATGCCTCCTTTTTTCTGAATGAGCGCGACAGAGCAGCCATCGTGGGGCTGAATGGCGCGGGTAAGACGACACTTTTAAACCTCATCACCGGAGAGCTGACGGCTGACGAGGGAAATATCTCCCTGAGGCGGGACTGCCGCATGGGTTATCTGAAGCAGAACAACACAATCGACTCCGAGCTCAGCGTGCGCGAGGAGCTGACACAGGTCATTCAGCCCATACGCGATATGGAGGCACGCATGGCTTTTCTGCGGGAGCAGATGAAAAACACCTCCGGCACGGAGCTGGAGACACTGTACAGAGAATATACCGCGCTGGAGCATAGCTATGAGCTCGCAGACGGCTACTCCGCGGAGAGCCGCGTAAACGGCATATTGAACGGTCTCGGCTTCTCGGAGGAGGATGCGGAGCGGCCCATGCACACACTCTCCGGCGGGCAGAAGACACGCGTCTTTCTGGGAAAGCTCCTTCTGGAGGCGCCGGAGCTCATCCTTCTTGACGAGCCGACCAACCATCTGGATCTCTCTAGCATCGAGTGGCTTGAGACCTATCTCATGAACTATCCCGGCACCGTGCTGATCGTCTCGCACGACCGCTTTTTTCTGGATCGCATTGTGACGAAGGTCATCGATATTGATGCGGGACATGTATCCAGCTACAGTGGAAATTACACAGCCTATGCGGAGAAAAAGGCTGCTGTGCGCGAGGCGGCACGAAAGGCCTACCTCAATCAGCAGCAGGAGCTGAAGCATCAGGAGGAGGTCATCTTAAAACTTCGCTCCTTCAACCGCGAGAAGTCCATAAAGCGGGCCGAGAGTCGGGAGAAACTTCTTGGAAAGGTAGAACGTCTGAAGCGTCCTGATGAGGAAAAGGCCGACATGGAGCTTCGTTTTTCCATGGAGGAGGCCAGCGGCAACGATGTGCTTCAGGTGGAGCATATCGCAAAGGCCTTTGGAGCGGAACCGCTCTTTACAGACCTCTCTTTCTCCCTGAAGCGTGGGGAGCATGTGGCAATTCTCGGAGACAACGGCAGCGGAAAGACGACGATACTGAAAATCATCAACGGGCTGCTCTCGCCGGATGAAGGCTCTGTGACGCTCGGCGCACGCGTCATGGTCGCCTATTACGATCAGGAGCACCAGGTACTGCACCCCGAGAAGACGCTTTTTGAGGAGCTTCAGGACAGCTGGCCGGATATGAATAACACAGAGGTCCGGAATATGCTCGCTGCCTTTCTCTTCACTGGAGACGAGGTCTTCAAGCGGGTCTCGGAGCTCTCCGGCGGCGAGCGCGGCAGAGTATCCCTCGCAAAGCTTATGCTGTCCCGCGCCAATTTCCTGATTCTCGACGAGCCGACGAATCATCTTGATATGGTGAGCAAGGAGGTGCTGGAAACTGCGCTCCGCGCCTTTCCGGGCACGGTGCTCTATGTCTCACATGACCGCTACTTTATCAACCGCACCGCGACCAGAATTCTGAATCTGACTGGCGGACAGCTCTTAAATTACATCGGGAATTACGACTACTATCTGGAAAAGAAAGCAGATGTGGAGCGCGCCGCGGCGCTGAGCGGTCCCGCAGGTTCCGGTGTATCTGTCTCCGCAGCTTATGCCGCGCGCAGCAGTGAAGCCGGCAGCACAGACAGCGCCCGCGCTGACTGGGAGCACGCGAAAGCGCAGAAGGCGCTCGAAAAGAAGAGAAAAAATGCTCTGGCGCAGTGCGAGCAGCGCATCCACACGCTGGAGGAGACACTGCGGACGATCGAGGCAGAATTTCTTCTCCCCGAAAACCAGCGCGATGCTGCCGCGCTGCTTGAGATTCAGCGGCGAAAGGAAGCAAACGAGGCTGAGCTTGAGCAGCTCTATGCAGAGTGGGAGGAGCTGGCGGAGGACGCATAAAGCGCCGCAGACACACGGCGCTTCTCTCATCATATAGTCATATAGAAAACTCCCCCGATCTGACAAGCTCCCCTCATGAGTGAGAGGAGCTGAGGTCCGCCTGCGGACTTTATTTCTTTCACTGAACATTGCAAGACACAGGCTCAGGCGAGAAGTATCATCCCTGAGCTCTCAACAGAAAGGAGCTTTTATGAAGCCTGAACGTTCCGCATTCCGGCGCATCGCGGCACTGCTGCTCGCTCTGCTCATCCTGATCCTGTTTGCAGCCACTCTCCTTGTCGGTATCTTTGGCGGCAGTTCCTCTCTTCCGCTGCTTCGGGTTCTCATCTTCTCCGATGTCGTCATCCCGGCAGTGATCTACGGCTATCTTCTGATCATCCGGCATTCCGGCCGCGATAGATGATCTCCTCTCTGCCCGGCCCATTGGAGATCTGCTTTCAGATACTGATCTCCGCCTTCTCTCCGAGCAGCGCACTGTACTCCCTTAGGACAGGCGCCACCTCGGCGGCAAGAAAATCCGTGACCTGCTCCGGACTTCTTCCTACATAGCGCCCCGGCTCCATCGTCCTCTCAAGATCCTCAAGATTCAGCTTAAAGGCCGGATCGGCGGCGATCAGCTCCAGAAGATCATTGTCCCTTCCCTCTTCCTTTACGTGGCGCCCCGCCTCCATGGACAGCTGCCGTATCCGCTCGTGCAGCTCCTGACGGTCGCCGCCTGCCTTTACCGCATCCATCATAATGTTTTCAGTGGCCATGAAGGGAAGCTCCGCCATGAGATGCTTCTCGATCACCTTAGGATATACAACAAGCCCATCCACCACATTTAAGTACAGCAAAAGGATGCCGTCCACTGCAAGAAAGGCCTCCGGGACGGAAATGCGTTTATTGGCGGAATCGTCCAGAGTGCGCTCAAACCACTGTGTGCTCGAGACTATCATCGGATTCAGAACATCGCTCAGCACGTAATCCGCAAGAGAGGCCATGCGCTCACAGCGCATGGGATTCCGCTTATAGGCCATGGCAGAGGATCCGATCTGCGTCTTCTCAAAAGGTTCCTCCACCTCCTTCAGGTGCTGAAGAAGCCGGATATCATTGGAGAACTTGTGGGCACTCTGCGCAATACCCGCGAGGACATTCAGAACTCTTGTATCCACCTTCCTCGAGTAGGTCTGCCCGGAGACTGCAACACAGGAGGCAAAGCCCATCTTTTCTGCGATCATCGGGTCAATGCGGCGTATTTTCTCCTCATCCCCCTCAAAGAGCTCCTTGAAGCTTGCCTGCGTTCCGGTGGTGCCCTTGCAGCCCAGCAATTTCATGCCGTTCAGTACATAGTTCAGATCCTCCAGATCCAGCAGCAGCTCATTGATCCAGAGCGTCGCGCGCTTTCCGACCGTAGTCGGCTGTGCAGGCTGAAAATGTGTGAAGGCAAGTGTCGGAAGCTCTCTGTAGCGCTCCGCAAAGCCGGAGAGCTCCGCAATCACATTCACGAGGCGCTCTCTCACAAGCCTCAGCCCCTCAGTCATGAGGATAATATCCGTGTTGTCTCCGACGTAGCAGCTGGTCGCACCAAGATGAATGATCCCCTTCGCCTTCGGACACTGCACACCGTAGGCATGGACATGGCTCATCACGTCGTGACGCACGAGTTTCTCCTGCGCCTCCGCCACCTCATAATTGATATTCTCCGCGTAGCTCTTCAGCTCTGCAATCTGTTCCTCGCTGATGTTCAGTCCGAGCTCGCGCTCTGTCTCCGCCAAGGCGATCCAGAGCCGGCGCCAGGTTCTGAATTTCTTCTCCTGGGAAAAAATGTACTGCATCTCCTTTGACGCGTAGCGCTCAGAAAGAGGGCTGGTATAACCGCTGTAATTCTTTGACATCACTTCTCTCCTCCACTTTCAGAAATTGATTCTCTCTCATGCGGGTGAACACAAACAGTATTCCACACCACATGAGAAAAGCCTCGACCTTCCTCACTCTCTGTCGGTGAGGAAAGCCGGGGCTTATAGTTTTCTCAGGATGAGCTGTGCCCGCTAAGGCCCAGCCGTCTGCCAAGTTCTGCGTACGCATCCTGAACGTTTCCCAGATTCTTCAGGAAACGCTCGCTGTCAAGTCTTTCATGTGTTTCACTGTCCCAGAGGCGCATGGTATCCGGAGAATATTCCCCTGTGATCAGCAGCTCCTCCTTATATCTTCCAAACTCCACGCTGAGATCGACGAGATCCAGCTTCCGCTTCGCGAAATAGACGCTCAGCAACTCATTGACACGAAAGGCCGTCTTTACAATTTTCTCGATCTCCGTCTCTGTGACGAGCTTCAGAGCCAGTGCATCATAGCCGTTGATCATCGGTTCTCCGAGTCCCTCTTTGCAGTAGCGGAATTCTGCTGTGGGCTGCGGGAGGGCCGTCCCTTCAGCGAGCCCTGTGCGCTCCGCAAAAGCGCCCGCGCTGTAACTCCTCACCCGGATGCGCAGGGGAATGCGCTCTGTCTCACGGAAGAGGCAGTCTGTGTCTGTGGTTTCCTCCACAAAAGCCGTGCGAAGGCCCTGCGTCTCCAGATAGCGGAAGACGTGTGCGCTCATCCTGCTGCACAGCGCCCCTTTCCCGGGGAAATTCCCGCTGCGACCGGAGTGCAGATCTGTCAGTGTATCCTTGCGGGAAACCAGCACAAGAGACGGATCATCCGTGCGATACACGCTCGCTGTACTGCTGTCGGAAATCATCTCCCGTTTTTCCATACGCGAAGTTCCTTTCCAGTTTTACTCAAAGTATGCGGAGTGAAACACGCCGCCCGAGGTGCAGTGCTACTGCTGTCACTTCAGCACATCTCCGATCACATCCGCCATGGTATAGTAACCAGCGGGCTTTCCGGCGAGGAAGCGCGCCGCAGTAAAGGCGCCTTTTGCCCAGATCTTCCGGCTGTAGGCGGTGTGGCTCAGCGTAATGAGCTCGTCCTCTCCGGCAAAGATCACATCATGATCCCCGGGAATTGTTCCGCCGCGCACCGCTGAAATACCGATCTCATGTGGATCCCTGGCCTCATGGCGCTCGGAACGCCCGTAGACATAGCGAAACTGTCCGTCGCAGGCATCATTAATGGAATCCGCAATGGCAAGTGCAGTTCCGCTCGGCGCATCCACCTTGCGTCTGTGATGCTTCTCCACGATCTCAATGTCATAGCCATTCGCCGCAAGAATTTTTGCGGCGTCCGCCGCAAGCCTGATCAGCAGATTCACCCCCAGCGCCATATTGGCACTGCGAAGCAGAGCCGTCTTCTTGGATGCCTCCTCCAGTCGGATCTGCTGCTCCATCGTGAGCCCAGTCGTACAGATGATGGCGGGGATCTGTGTTTTCTCAACATAGGAGATCAGTGCATCCACTGCGCGCGCCACCGAAAAGTCAATGATCACATCCGCCTCGACACCCGAAATATCAGACATATGCTCAAAGACCGGAAAATCATAGTGTACTGCAGTATCAACATCGACACCCGCTGCGATGCGAATACCTGTCTCCTCCGCAGCCGTATCACAGATCATTCTTCCCATATGGCCGTTGCAGCCATGCAAAATGATATTAATCACAGAATACCATACTCCTTCATGGCCGCTCTCAGGGTTCGGAGATTCTCCTCCTCCATCTCACAGAGCGGAAGACGAAGCGGCCCCACCTCTCTGCCCATGAGATTCATGGCTGTTTTCACCGGGATCGGATTCACCTCGACAAAGAGCTGACGAACCAGCTCCGCCGCCTCTATCTGCATGGCGGCTGCCTTCGCCATATCTCCATGCAGCGCCGCCATACATAAATTATGCGTCTGCTGCGGTGCAACATTGGCAAGCACAGAGATCACTCCCTTGCCTCCCAGTGCCATCAGCGGCACAATCTGATCGTCATTTCCCGAGTAAATCTCGATCGGCGCGCCGTCCATCAGCGAGAGTGTGCGGAGGATCGCGGTAAAGTTTCCGCTCGCCTCCTTCAGTCCCACAATATTGTCGACATTTTTTACCAGATGGGCAATCGTCTCCGGCTGTATGGTCATGCCGGTACGCCCGGGAATATTATAGAGCAGAAGCGGAAGCGTGACCGCGCGCGCCACCTCTGTGTAGTGGCGAATGAGTCCACTCTGTGTCGTCTTGTTGTAGTAGGGAGACACCAGCAGCAGCGCGTCTGCGCCGCAGCGCTGCGCCTCGACAGAGAGATAGATCGCCGTGTCCGTAGCATTGCTCCCCGTCCCCGCGACAACCGGAATTCTGCCTCTCACGATCTCACAGCTGCGCTTGATGACCTCAATATGCTCCTCATGCGTGAGCGTTGAGGACTCTCCTGTGGTTCCGCAGGCGATGATCGCATCTGTTCCGCCTGCGATCTGCTCCTCGATAATCTCCTCCAGCTTATCGTAGTTTACACTGAAATCCCTGTTCATCGGTGTGATAAGGGCCACACCGGAGCCTTCAAATATAGCCAAGGCACTACCTCCGTCAGGTATTAATCATACTTTCGATATACGAGATGCAGTCTACATCCTTCTTTAACTCCGCCGGAAACACCTTCCCGGTGATGACGAGCTCCATCTCCTCCGGCTTTGCCTGAATGAGCCGTTTCAGTTCCTCGGTGCTCAGCACACCGAGATCCACGAGTCCCAGAAGCTCATCCAGAATCAGCACATCGCTCCCCGCTGTCGTCATGACCTTCCGCGCAAAGCTGATGCCATTCTTAAGATTCATGAGATCTTCCTGTTTTTCCTCCTCCGAGAGATTCTCAAACAGGCCCTCATACTTCTCAAAGCTGAAGGCTTTCATCTCCGGCTCCAGTTTCTTCAGGACAGACATAAACCCCTCGTTGGCCTTTCCCTTCAGAAACTGAATCACAGTCACCGTCTTTCCTTCCGCAAGAGACTTAATACCCTTGCCGATCGCGGCGTTTGTCTTTCCGGCACCGCTGCCGCAGATCACAAAGACCTTCCCTCTGCACCTTCCCATCGGAATATTAGCTCCCTTCAATCAGCTAATCGTAACACAGAAAAAACAGAATTGCAATGAACAAAGAACGCACAGCAGTCTCAGCGCTTCCGGACCAGCTCACCCTCCCGCTTGTAGATCGTGTTTGCAGGAAGCACGCCGCGCACGCTGGAGAGCGGATACACAGTCGTATTCTTTCCGATCACGACCCCCGGATTCAGAACCGAACCGCATCCCACCTCAACGCCGTCGCCGAGTATCCCTCCGATCTTCCTGAGGCCGGTCTCAATTTCCTCATTCCCGCAGTGAATCACAATATTCTTTCTGTCGCTCTTAATATTGCTCGTAATGGCTCCCGCCCCCATGTGACTGCGATAGCCAAGGACTGAATCGCCGATATAGTTGTAGTGCGGCGTCTCCACGTGATCAAAGAGTATGCTGTTCTTGAACTCGCAGGAATTGCCCGCAACGGAATTCCGCCCGATCAGGACATTCCCCCTCACAAAGGCACACTGCCGCAGCTCTGCGCCCTCGCAGACAATCAGCGGCCCCTTCAGGCTTACAGTCTTCGCGATCTTCACAGAACGGTGTACCCAGATGCAGTCCCCAAACTTCTCATACTCCGACTCCGGAAGCGTCTGACCGAGTTCCATAAGAAAGCTGCCGATCTCCGGCAGCAGCTCCCAGGGATAGCTGAAGCGCTGAAACAGCGGTGCCGCTATGGTTCTGTTCAGATCAAACAGCGCCTCAATGCGCAGATCCTCTTTTTTCATCACTGATCTCTCCTCTTTTTTCTGTAAGTTCTAGCCGCCACTGCCTTTGGAGGCGGATAGTAGCTCCTCATCTTCTCAAAAGCATCCCGCAGAAGGTAGCCCGCATTGCTCTGCTTTACCTGTTCTGTGCGGCGGCTCACAAATGCCCTGAGCTTCTGCATATACTCCTCCGGGCTTATAGCTCCCTCCGCCACGTAGCCTAGTCCCTTCTCCCAGCTGGCTGTGAGCTCCGGATTCAGAAGCTGCCGCAAGGAGAGCAGCACCGCCTCGTAGATCATCTCACCGAGCAGGGTCGGTGTGATAATCTGCGTCTTTCCGTTCAATGCGAGATAGCTGTTGCTCACGAGCTTCTTAAGGATCTCCGCCCGCGTCGCGCTGGTTCCAATTCCGGAGCCCCTGATCTGGCTTCGAAGCTCCTCATCCTCAATAAGCTGTCCCGCATTCTCCATGGCAAGTATCATGGAACCGGAGCTGTAGCGCTTCGGCGGCGAGGTCTCTCCCTCCTTCACAGAATAGTTCCCCGCTCCGTATTCGCTGCCCTTCTTAAGACCCGCAAGCATGGCGCGGAAGGCAGGATCCTCACCGCGTCCCTCCGCCATGTCTTCATGCTCCTCTCCGTTCTTCGCCTGCTGCCGGAAGACGGACAGCCGCTGCCATCCCTCCTCCGTACAGATGCGAAAGTTCGAGAAAAAGTGTTCTCTGCCGAGCGCAGTCTCCACGGATCGCTTCTCATAAACTGCTGGGGGATAGAAGACAGCCAGGAATCGCCGGCATATCATCTCATAGACCTCACGCTGGAGCTGCCTCAGTGATCGCAGCGCCGGAAAGCCCTGCCCCGTGGGAATGATCGCATAGTGATCTGTGATCTGCGCGTCATTCGTGTAGCGCGTCCTGCCTATCTTTTTGAAGCTCTCTCCGTCGAGTACCTCCGCAGCAAAGCCTGCGACCTCCGGAAGCTCTGCTGTGAGCCTCCGAAGTCCGGAAAGATTCCTGCTTATTTCCTTCGCGACCGCCGTGGACAGCACACGCGCGTCCGTTCTGGGATAGGTCACCAGCTTCTTCTCGTAGAGCTCCTGCACAAGCTTTAACGTCTCATCCGGGCTTATCTTAAAGCGCTTCGCGCAGTCGTTCTGGAGCTCAGCGAGGTTATAGAGCAGCGGGGCGTTCCGTATTTCCCGCTTTTTCTCCGACTTCACAACCTGTGCCTCTCTGCCGTCCTGACTGAGCAGGCGTATCAGTGCATCTGCGTCCTCCCGCCTCCTGAAGCCATTCTCCTTATAGAGCTTCGGTGACTGAAAGTACGCGGAACCCTCCACCGCACGCCACTCTCCCTCAAACGAGGTTCCATCCTTTGAAAACTCGGCGAGCACGCGGTAAAAGGGCGTCTTTACAAAGGCGCGTATCTCTCGCTCGCGCCGCACAACCATGCCGAGCACACAGGTCATAACCCGCCCGACGCTCACGACCGTGTGATTCCTCTTTAAGAATGCGGATAATGTTCCCCCGTAGCGAAGCGTCAGCGCGCGGGAAAAATTGATTCCCATGAGGTAATCCTCCTGCGCCCTCAGATAAGCAGCCGCGCTCAGTCCGTCATAGGCACTCCAGTCCTTCGCCTCACGTATACCTCTCTGAATCTCCTCCTCTGTCTGCGAGTCGATCCAGACACGCTTCCTTGTCTTACCCTGCACTCCGGCCATGCGGTCCACCAGGCGATAGATATACTCTCCCTCTCTCCCGGAGTCCGTACAGATATAGATGGTGTCTATATCTTCCCGGTTCAGGAGCCCCTTCACAATCTCAAACTGGGGCTTCACATCTCCGATCACCTCATAGAGAAACTGCTCCGGAAGAAAGGGAAGCATCTCCAGATCCCAGCGCTTCAGCCGCGGATCATACTTCTCAGGGTAGCTCATCGTGATGAGATGCCCCACACACCAGGTCACGACAGTATCTGTGCTCTCCAGATATCCGTTCTGTCTCCTGCCGCTCACTCCGAGTACCCGCGCAAACTCCTGCGCGACGCTCGGCTTCTCAGCTATGAATAGGCGCTTCAGTCCGTCTCCTCCTCTTCCTCATCAAGCCGCGTCACAAATTTATAGATTGTGAAGTGATGGTATTCCTCCCCCGCCCGGAATACGGGCTGCGGCCATTCCGCATGATTCACGGCGTCGGGATAGAACTGTGTCTCAAAGCAGTAGCCCGCACGGTGATCATAGACTGCACCGCCCTTGCCCTCTGCCTGCTCCGCGCGAAGCGCATTGCCTGTGTAGAACTGAAGGCCGGGCAGGTCTGTGTAGATCTTCAGCTTTCTGCCGCTCTCCCTGTCCTTCGCCTTTGCGACGAGACGCAGCTTTCCATCCTGGTTGTTCAGGACAAAATTATGATCATAGCCGCTCCCGAATCTGAGCTGCTCATCGTCTGCATCAATGTCCTGTCCAATTGGCTTCTGCATGGTGAAATCCATGGGTGTGCCGTCGACCGGGCGCAGCTCTCCAGTCGGCAGTGACCACGCATCCACCGGCGTAAAGTAATCTGCGTTGATCCAGACCTCCTGCTCAAGAATATCCCCGGCATCATGGCCTCGAAGGTTGAAATAGGCGTGGTTCGTCGGATTGATGATGGTCGTGCGATCCGATATTCCGCTGTACTCAATGATGACTGAATCGTCCTCTGTGAGCGTATAGGACACAGAAAAAGCAAGCGCGCCCGGAAAGCCCTGATCTCCGTCCGGGGAATTCAGCCGGAAAGAAACCCTGCTCCCGAGCTTTGTCTGTTCAGTCTCTGCCGCGAAGAGCCTGCTGCACCAGAGCTCAGGTCCGGAGTGCAGATTGTTCTTCCCGTGATTATTCCTTGCGAGCTGGTACTCCACTCCCTCCAGCGTGAACTTCCCGTTGCCGATCCGATTTGCCGAGCGCCCGACACACTCCCCCATAGCGGTCGGATTCTGGTTGTAGGTCTCAGGATCATCATAACCGAGGAGCACATCTCCCGGCTCCCCCTCCCTGTCCTGCACCTTCATGCTGACCCAGGCAGCTCCAAGATCTGTAAATACAGCTTCCGTGCCATTTCCGTTTGTCAGGACAAAAAGCTGTGTGCTGCGTCCGTCCGCAAGCGTCCCGAACTCTCTCACCTCTGCACTCATACCTTCTACCTCCGCTGTCATTGATCTGTATACGTCATTATAACACGGAAGCCTGACTGTTGTGCGCCGGCTTTTCCCTTTCATTTTTTGCTGCACAACCGCGTATCCCGCAAAATCCGTCTGAGGCGAAAAATCAGCTGCCCCTGACCGCTTAAAAAGGACCGGGGCCCATATGGGTACTCCCGGTCCTGCAAGTGTCTTCTGTTTTCACTGTCTGACCCGACGCGTCTCAGTCCTTCGCCGTGATGTACTCAAGTGCAGTCAGGCACTCCGCGCACTCCACTGCGCCGCCTGCTGCGCCGCGCAGTGTGTTGTGGGAGAGTCCCACAAACTTCCAGTCATAGATGCTGTCCTCTCTCAGACGGCCGATCGAGATGCCCATTCCGCCCTCATAATTGACATCCAGACTGACCTGGGGACGATTGTCCTCTTCCATGTAGCAGATAAAGTGCTCCGGAGCGCTCGGAAGCCTGAGCTGCTGCGGAAGTCCCGCATAGTCTCTGAGCTTCTGAATGAGCTGCTCCTTTGCCGCCTTCCTTCTGAGCTTCACAAACACTGCAGCCGTGTGCCCGTTCAGCACCGGTACCCGTATGCACTGACAGCTGATCTTCGGCCCGGCAGCCGGGACTATCTCATCACCCTCGATTCGTCCGTATATCTTCAGCGGTTCCTTCTCGCTCTTCTCCTCCTCACCGCCGATGTAAGGAATGATATTCCCCTGCATCTCCGGCCAGTCCGTAAAATTCTTACCGGCTCCGGAGATGGCCTGATAGGTAGTTGCAATCACCTCGTAGGGCTCAAACTCCTTCCATGCAGCGAGCACCGGCGCATAGCTCTGAATCGAGCAGTTTGGCTTCACCGCGACGAAACCTCTCACGGTTCCAAGACGCTTCCTCTGCGCCCTGATGATCTCAAAATGCTCCGGATTGATCTCCGGAATCACCATGGGAACATCCGGAGTCCAGCGATGTGCGCTGTTATTGGAGACGACCGGAGTCTCATGCTTCGCATAATCATCCTCGATCGCGCGTATCTCCTCCTTCGTCATGTCTACGGCGGAGAAGCAGAAATCAACCTGAGCTGCAACCGCATCCACCTCATTGACATTCATGACAACCATCTTCTTATATTTCTCCGGCATCGGAATGTCAAGCTTCCAGCGCCCGCCGATCGCCTCCTCATAGGTCTTTCCCGCGCTTCTCTCACTTGCCGCAAGCACAGTGACCTCATACCAGGGATGATTCTCCAGTATTGTGAGGAAACGCTGTCCCACCATGCCCGTTGCTCCGAGCACTGCAACCCTAAGTTTTCTCTCAAGCTTCATCTGTATGCCTCCTGTGAGCTGTATTTATATGATAGCAGGGCCAAATAGCGCCACACACCATGCGCACCATAGCTGCACAGCAGTGAAGGAAAGCTATTATGACTCGCTCATCATACCCCTTCACTTTCCCGAATTCAAGCGTTTTTTCGCGTGAGGCGCACAAATGTACGTTTCAGAGAGACTCTGCTCCTTTTAGGAAGCATTTTTGTGCATTCTTATTTTTCCAGCGCCCTCCAGCGGAAGGAGGGAACGACCTCTGACCACTTGCTGATACCGATCACCGACTTTGCAAATTCGGTCGCTTCCAGAGTCTTTGCCTTCTTGTCTATATCCCGGAAGACAGACCATATCCTGCGTCTTCTCGTCGCGACGATCGCATCGCCCACATCCATGCGGCAGGCCCAGAGACCGAAGGCGCAGGAGGTTCTCACCTCTGCAGGCGCGTCCACCTGCCGACTCAGAATCAGCGCGTCAATGTACGGATTGGAATCTGCAATATAGTAAGCGTAGGCAAAGGCCGCCGCCTGAGCCTCCTCCACATTTCCGCGGCTCGCGCTCGTCGCAGTGAACCCCTGCTCGGAGAGTATCACGCGCCGCACATTGTTCGACGGATCCCGGAAGGCCGAGCCACAGAGATAGTCCGTCAGCACGTTCAGGTTCTCAAAGTCTATGATCTGTGTGCTCTCGTTCTGCACGATGGCTCCGGTGCTGTGGTCATCCCAGAACTCCGGCTCCACCATGGGATAGGGATAGGGGTGATACGCCAGATTCCAGCTGATGTTTCCGCCGCGAAGTATGGCAGCATTCACCGCATCCAGAATCTTTTTTCCGGAATACTTCAGTTTTTCGTCCGCATTTGGATCGTTCCAGTTCTCATCGATTGAGAAAAACACCCTTGCGTTCGCAGAAGCGCTCTTAATTGCGGTATAGCTCACACGAAAGGCGCGGACATACTCCTCCACGTAGCGATCCATATCCATCGCCCCCATGTAATTCCAGTTCTTATTGTTATTGATTTCATTCCCGATGATCCAGTTGGTCACGCGACCGCAGCTTGCGTTTTCTCCGGAGTAGCGCTCTGCGAGAAAGGACATCAGCGCTCTGGTTGTCTCATAGCCCTCCTTTGTAGATGCGTTAAAACCATAGTAGAAGGCGTCTCCGGATTTCTTCACACCGGGATAGATGAGCTCCGGCATACGCTCATTCCAGCCGTTCAGAACAATCCCGGTCACCAGCATGCTCTTTCCTGAGTAGGCGCTGATATTCTTGTCATATTCCGCAATCTGTGCGGCATCAAAGTGATAGGTCTTGCCCCTGTAGCTGTAATCCACTCCGCTTCCCGCAGTGATCTGTGCGAGATTAAAATTGACATTGACATGCTTCACCCCGAGATCAAAGGCATCGCTCAGCATATCCAGCTGCACGAGCAGTCCCTTTTTGGTGAGCGGAGCCTGATAGGGAAGTCTGCTCCCGGCCACTGTCTCTGGATTGGTGATATAGGCGCGATTGCTGATCTCCTGATAGCGCCCGTCCTTCCATACCGCGACGGCAAAACCATCATAGAGTCTGGTATCCGCACTGCCGGCACGCAGCTCTGTGCTGAAGCTGAACTGCCCGCTCTCCGCAGTATTTGCGATCGGTTCTCCGAAGAGACTATCCTGATACGGCGCCATGGCAAAGAGATAGAGCTTTCCATCCTCCGCGGAGTAGCTTCCGCTCACGCTTCCCTTAAGCTCCACTCTCCCGTTCGCAATGACAGCGCTGAGCTCGGCAGTCTCTGTCGCAGTACTGCTTTCCTCTGCCTGATCCGTCCCGGCACCTGCTGCATTGCCCCGCTCCCCGGTCTTCTGAAGCTCTGCACCACTCTGCTGCTCCGGCTGAAAGGGCTTCCCGTCCGGTCCTATGCCCACCACGGTTGCGCCAAGTGCCGGACTGAAGCTCAGCACAGACATTGAGAGCAGCAGTGCTGCCGCAGTAATGCGCTGTACACTCCTGAAATGCATTAAATTCATTCACTTCACTCCTCTCCCAAGCTATTCAGGGCGCCGCGCTATAGATTGCTGCATGAGCCGCGCCGCCGCTCTGAATAAAAAATAAAACGCTGTAATCAGTGTAGACATAAACCGTGAAATTCTCCACCGCTTTGCCCTTAACTTTGCTTAAGGATTTATGAAGCCTATTTGAGTCTCTCTGCAATACCGCATTCGAGCTTCCAGACCTCAGCCGCCTGCGCCGCAAGAACACAGGCAAGTCTCCCGCCAAGCTCCCGCATGGCGCGGTCCTCCGCTCTGAGGGGAACAACACCATTCCCGATGCTGTCCAGTATAATCGCAGCACAGAAGGGTCGTGCCTCTACAGCCTCACCCGACATCTGCACCGCAGCGCTGCTCCTCCCGGCGCGCTTAATGCCGGCAAGCTCCCCAAGCAGCTCCTCCGCGGCATCTGCCGCAGCCTGCTCCGCGCTGCGCGCTCCGGAGAGCACAGGCTCTGTCCAGCGCTGCAGCCTCTTCTCTTCGACATAAAGCACGCCTTCTGCGGAGAGCCTTCCCCCGGCGATGAGGCGCTCCGCAAAGCGGCGCTTGCCCTGCCAGGCACCGCCGGTGATCAGAAGGAAGGAGGAGCGCTCCGGGAAGCGAAGACGTGGCCGCTTCATGCTGAGTGCCAGGGTCACCCCCCTATAACGCGTCTTATGCACAAGAATTTCCGGGAAAACTGCGGCTGCAGCCCGCTCACAGACATTTCCCACCCCTGTTGTCCTCCGCACAAAGGCAGAGTCCTCATACTCCCCCGGCTGCTCCAGCAGCTCCTCTGCCGTATACACGCGAAACTCTGCCCGAAGCTCCTCCGCCAAGGCAAGGATTGCCGGCTCATTCTTCTTAAGCTCTATGCTTGCAACAGCTGAGATTGCCTCAGCACATATTCCCCGCTCGCTCAGAAACTGCTGAAGGGCCTCCCGCAGCGTCTCAGGGGCAATCCCCCGCCTGCACCCGACTCCGAGAGAGAGGCAGCGCGGAATGAGGCGAAGACAGCTCCCCCCCAGCTCTGCATCCGAGAGCGTCACCGCGATTGAGAGTGCCTTCTGTCCCGCTGCGATCTCCCGCTTCTCCGCCCGATACAGCTCACCCGGAAGCTCTCCCTCCACAGGAAAATCACTGCAAAAGCCGATGCTTACACCGCGAAGCAGTGCCGCACTGATCTTCCGCGCAAGCACGCGGTCCGTGATCCACAGAGCATTTTCCTTTGCAAAAAGATCCACAGCAAAGAGATGATACAGATCTGTCGCAGTAGAGATAACAGCCTCTGCGCCGATCATGCCGGCTATGCGCTCCGCCATCAGATTTGCACCGCCCACATGACCTGAGAGCAGAGAAATACAGTGCCTCCCAAGCTCATCCATCGAGAGCACCGCCGGATCCTGAAATTTATCCCGCACAAGGGGGGCGATCCTCCTCACCGCGATTCCGGTCGCCCCGATAAAGATCAGCGCATCACAGCAGGAAAACGCCTCCTCGACCGCCAGCTCTAAGACAAGCTCCCCCTGCTTCTCCAGCATGGACTGGAGACGGGCTTTCAGCTCTCTCCCGCGGCCCGTATAAGCATACAGCACAATTCTCAATATGCACCTCCTTCGGCGCAGTCAGAAAGAGGGCCAAAGCGCGGAACGCTCCGCACCTTGACCCTCTGTAAACTCGAACTGTCTCAGAGCTGAAGAGAGCAGTATTACTGCTGCTCCTCCGGCTGCTCCTCTGGCTGAACCTCCTCACTGTACACGAGCTCATCGCCCTGCGGCTGCATCTCAAGCGCCTTCATGCTGAGGGAGATCTTTCTGTCAGCCTCATTGAAATCAACGATCTGCGCCTCGATCTCGTCACCGATCTGAAGAACATCCGCCGGCTTGTCGATGTGTCTGCGCGCAATCTGAGAGACGTGAAGCAGCGCGTCCACGCCCGGCTCAAGCTCAACAAACGCGCCGAAATCGGTCATGCGGGCAACTCTTCCTGTCACAACATTGCCCGGCGCATACTTCTCCGCCGCATCAATCCACGGATTCTGCTCCGGGAATTTCAGGCTGAGTGCGATCTTGGTTCCCACAATATCCTTGATAAGAACTGTGACCTGGTCTCCGGACTTGAAGACCTTCTTCGGGTTCTCAATTCTGCCCCAGCTCATCTCGGAGATGTGAAGAAGGCCATCCGCACCGCCAAGGTCGATAAACGCGCCGAAATTGGTGACATTCTTCACGACACCCTCGACAACGTCTCCCGGCTTAATGCGAGCAAAGAGCTCCTTCTGCATCTCAGCCTTCGCAGCCAGCATGAGCTGCTTGCGGTCACCGATGATGCGTCTTCTGCGCGGGTTGAACTCGGTGATGACAAACTCGATTTCCTGATCCGCATACTTGGTGAGATCTCTCTCATAGGAATCGGACACAAGGCTGGCCGGAATGAAGACTCTCGCCTCCTCGACCATGACACTGAGCCCGCCGTTCAGGACCTGAACAACCTTCGCCTTGAGAACCTCGTGATTGTTGTAAGCCTCCTCAAGACGCTTGTTTCCTCTGTCCGCGGCAAGTCTTCTGTAGGAAAGGGATACCTGGCCATCGCCGTCATTTACCTTCATGACCTTTGCTTCCAGTTCCTCACCAATCTGCACGACAGTCCGGAGGTCGAGGCTGTTGTTGTTCGTGTACTCATTCCTGGTGATGATGCCATCCGACTTATAGCCGATGTTTAAGATGATCTGATCCTCTTTGACATCAAGAACTGTTCCCTTTACGACTTCCCCGTTGTGAATTGTCTTAAAAGACTCCTCAAGCATCTGTTCAAAACTCTGATCTGACAATTGTTTGAACCTCCTCAATGATATGTTTGGGGGTTGATGCCCCCGCTGTAATGCCTATACGCTCAAAAGACGCCAGGACCTTCGGGTCAAGATCATCCGCCGTCTGCACAAAAAACGTATTCTCACAGGCGGCACTGCAGATCTCCGCGAGCTTTCGCGTGTTGGAGCTGCTCTGTCCGCCGATGACAATCATGGCATCGACCTCTGAGGCGATCCTTCCGGCCTCGGTCTGTCTCTCCTGCGTGGCATTGCAAATCGTATTAAAACACGCTATATCATAACCCAAATCCGTAATTTTATCAAGAATCTTTTTAAACTTTGTCAGATTATAGGTAGTCTGCGCGACAATACTGATACTTTTTCCCTTTTCCAGGCCCAGAGCTTCAAAATCTTCAGCAGATTCGATCACCTCTGTGTCCTTCCTTCCCCACCCCCGGATCCCCATGACCTCCGGATGTGCGGGATCTCCGACAATAATGACCTGGCGCCCCTTTGCATTCTCCTCCTGCACAATGCGGTGAATCTTTGCGACAAAGGGACAGGTCGCGTCCACCACACGGAGCTGTTTCTTCTCACAGATCTCATAGATCTCCCGGCCGATTCCATGGGAGCGGATGATGACGGTTCCCCCGCGAAGTGCTCTGAGCGCCTCCGGCCCGTCAAGAACCCGGACTCCTTTTCGTTCCAGATCCTTCACGACCTCCTCGTTGTGAATGATGGGACCGTAGGTATAAACCTCTCCCCTTGCTTCCTCCGCCTCGCGGTACACTGTCTCCACCGCCTTGCGCACACCGAAGCAGAATCCCGCCTTTTCCGCAATTTTTATACTTGACAATGCCTCACCTCTCCCGGCTTCCCCGGACAAGCGAGAGAATCTTCCGCTGCACCTCCGCCGCACTCATATCCGAGCTGTCCAGGAGCACAGCGTCCTCTGCCTGCCGGAGCGGCGCCGTCTCTCTGTGCATATCTCTGTAGTCACGCGCCTCAATATCTCTCTGAACCTCGGCGAGCTCTGCGCTCTGCCCCTTCAGAAGCAGCTCTCTGAGCCGTCTTTTTGCGCGCACCTCTGCACTGGCAGTGAGATATATCTTTGTATCCGCGTTCGGAAGCACGACAGTCCCGATGTCACGTCCGTCCATCACGACCGGCTGCGCTGCCGCAAGCTGACGCTGAAGAAACAGAAGCTTGTTTCGCACCGCGGGATAGACGCTCACCCGACTCGCCATATTTCCGACGGCCTCCTCGCGAATTTCCGCAGAAACATCCCTGCCGTTTAAAAAGATTCTCTGCTCTCCGTTCTCATGGCGGAGCGCAATATCCACCCCGTCCAGTGCGGCTGCGACAGCCTCCTCCGAATCCGTGTCCGTGCCTCTCTCTGTCAGGAACAGGGCAATCGCGCGAAACATCGCACCCGTGTCCACATAGATCCAGTTCAGCTCTCTGCTCACTGCCTTTGCAATTGTCGATTTTCCTGCTCCCGCAGGGCCATCGATCGCAAGCGCTCTGATCTTCTCCATTTTATCTCTCCTCCGCCGCACTTTTTCCGGCAAGCCAGCCTGTTGACCACGCAATCTGAAGATTAAATCCGCCTGTCAGTGCGTCAAGATCCAGGAGCTCTCCTGCAAAATACAGTCCGGAAATTCTTTTCGATTCCATTGTGGAGGGATTCACCTCCTTCACACTGACGCCGCCCTTTGTGATAATCGCTTCATTGAAGCCCCGAAGTCCGGTCAGCGTATAATGAAGCCCCTTGGTCGCGCCAACGAGCGCAGCCCGCTCTTCCCTCGTCAGATCATGAATCCTTCGCTCCGGAGATACCCCTGACTGCCGTATCACCTCGGAAATGAGTCTTGAGGGAAATAATCCGGAGAGCGCATTCTTCAGCGCGCGGTTCTGCAGATCCGAAAAATCCCTGAGCAGGCGCTGGTCCAGCTGTTCTCCGGAAAGTGCTGGTTTCAGATCTATGAACAGCGCAAGCTCCTTCTTTTTCAGGAGCGGACCAACCACCGCGCTCGCAGAGAGTATCACGGGGCCGCTCAGTCCAAAATGCGTGAAGAGCAGCTCCCCAAAATCACTGTAGTGCTCTTTATTTCCCTCCCGTATGGAAATGGAAACATTCTTCAGCGAGAGTCCCATGAGATCTGCGGCTATGCTCTGCTCACGGATCAGCAGTGGGACAAGGGAGGGCAGAGCCGGCGTGATGCGGTGCCCCAGCCGCTCTGCAAAGCGAAGCCCGGCGCCGTCAGAGCCTGTCGCCGGGTAAGAGAGTCCGCCCGTTGCAAGAACCACTCTGTCCGCAGGCAGCAGCGCACCATCGCAGAGCCGTACGCCGCTGACAGCTGCTGTGCCGTCCGCCGCCACATCTGTTTCGATACCCGACACTTCTGCGTTGAGACGCCAGCTTACGCCCGCGCGCTTCAGCGCGCGCTCCAGCGCATTGATAACATCATAGCTATGATCGCTCACCGGAAATACGCGCTGACCGCGCTCTGTTTTCAGCGGACACCCGTTCTCCTCTATCAGACGCATGATGTCTGCATTCGTATATTCCCGAAATGCGCTGAAGAGAAAGCGCGGATTACTGACCACGCTCTCCTGCACCTCCTGCATATCTGCCGCGTTCGTCAGGTTGCAGCGTCCCTTTCCGGTGATAAAAAGCTTCTTGCCGAGCTTTTCATTCTTCTCGAGAAGCAGCACCTTCGCGCCCGCTCCCGCCGCGGCAATGGCTGCGAGCATTCCCGCGGCACCGCCGCCGATCACAATCACCTGATGCACTGGTATCCTCCTGCTTTCAGCTCACTGCATTTTGGCGCGGCACCAGAAATGATGCCGCGCCGGAATGCCTCTTTTCTTACAGCTGTGTCTCTACAAAAATGCGGTATATCGCGCGGATCGCCACCTCAAAATCCCGGCTCTTCACGCCCACGATGATATTGAACTCACTGGAGCCCTGATCTATCATCTTGACATTCACGTGCTCATGGCTCAGCGCCGCAAAAACGCGTGCCGCTGTTCCTCTCTGATCCTTCATCCCGCGCCCCACTACCGCGATCAGCGCGAGATCATCCTCAAGTATGATCTGATCCGGATGCACGGCGCGATGGATGCCCGCAACGATCCTCTGCTCATTGTCCAGAAACTCTGTCTGATGCACAACGATCGTCATCGTGTCTATCCCGGAGGGCATGTGCTCCAGACAGATGCCATTGTCCTCAAAGACCTGCAGCACCTTGCGGCAGAAGCCGATCTCGGAATTCATCATATCCTTGTCGATGGTCACAGAGCAGAAACCTTTCTTGCCTGCCACACCGGTGATGGTAAAGCGCGGCTTTCTGCAGGTGCTCTCGACGATCATGGTTCCCTTGTCGTTCGGGCGGTTCGTGTTCCGTATATTGATCGGAATTCCCTCTTTTCTCACGGGGAAGATTGCGTCCTCGTGCATGACCCCTGCCCCCATGTAGGAAAGCTCCCTCAGTTCATGGTAGGTGATGGTATCGATCACCTCCGGGTTATCGACAATATGGGGATCTGCACAGAGGAAACCGGACACATCGGTCCAGTTCTCATAGAGATCCGCATGAATCGCTCCGGCAATCACGGAGCCGGTCACGTCGGAGCCGCCGCGTGAGAAGGTAGTAATGCTTCCGTCCCGCTTTGCGCCGTAAAAGCCCGGAATCACCGCATAATCAACGTCGCAGAGGCGCTCGGAAACCGCCTTTTCCGTCGCCTCCCGATCCAGTGTGCTGTCGTCATGAAACACGATAATCTCTGCCGGATCTATAAACTCATAGCCGAGATAAGCCGCCATGAGCAGACCATTCAGATATTCTCCGCGGCTTGCGGCATAATCTCTGCCGATCTGATGCACAAAGCCCTCTTCCATTCTCCTGTAGGCATCCTCAAGATTCAGATTCAGCCCCAGACCCTCTATGATCTCCTCGTAGCGCGCGCGTATCTGCGTAAATATCTTTCCATAGGCGACCTGATCGCCTGCGGCATCATACATCCGATACAGCAGATCCGTCACCTTGATGTCTTCCGGGCTTCGCTTCCCCGGAGCAGACGGAACTACATAGCGCCTGGACTTGTCCGAGCGGATGATCTCCCCGGCCTTCTTAAACTGCTTTGCGCTCGCGAGGGAGCTTCCCCCGAACTTTACAACCTTCTTCATAGCCTTACCTCTCATAAACGAAGGCAAGACCGACCGGTCAGGTCGATCTTGCCCCTTATCTCTTCGCTGTGATAAACGCCTATACCGATAATCCCAGCAGTGCGGAAGCCAGGGCTCCGATAAACTACTGCGCGTTTATCATACTCGAATCACTTAAAATAGGCAACACCCGATTCAAAAATTTTCATATCCTGACGCACAGGAATGTTGATATTGACATAAGTTCCGATGCGCTCCGGATGCGCCATTTTTCCATAAATTCTGCCGTCTGCACTGGTGATTCCCTCTATGGCATAGTAGGAGCCGTTCGGATTCCACTCCTCCTCCATCGTGACGGAGCCGTCCGGCGCGCAATACTGCGTCGCGACCTGTCCGTTCTGAAAGAGTGCCTCTATGGTCCCCTGCGGTGCGACAAAGCGTCCCTCGCCGTGGGAAGCCGCGTTCGCATACACTCCGCCGAGCTCCGCGCCCATGAGCCACGGCGACTTGTTGGATACGACCTTCATATTCACCATGCGGCTGATATGTCTTCCTATCGTGTTCATGGCAAGTGTCGGTGCATCCGCCGCCTGCTCCCTGATGTCCGCATATGGAACCAGCCCGAGCTTAATCAGCGCCTGAAAGCCGTTGCAGATGCCGAGCATCAGTCCGTCTCTCTCATTCAGAAGCTTCAGCACCTCCTCGCGGATCTTTTGATTGCGGAAGGCCGTCGCAAAGAACTTTGCGCTTCCCTCCGGTTCATCTCCCGCGGAGAATCCGCCGGGGAACATGACAATCTGCGCCTCTGAGATCCCCTTTCTGTATGCTTCGACAGAATCCAGTATGTCCTGCGCACTGCGATTTCTGAATACGGGAGCATATACCTCTGCTCCCGCCCGCTCAAAGGAACGGAGAGAATCGATCTCACAGTTTGTACCCGGAAATACCGGAATGAAGACGCGCGGTATGCCGAGCTTATGCGTGCAGACAGCTGCTGCCTCTGCGCGGTACAGCGGCGTATCAAGCGCCTTTCCTTCTGCACCCTCAGCAGTTGAGAATATCTTCTCCAGCGTACCCGTCCAGGCGCGCTCAGCCTCAGAAAGCGGCAGCTCCATGCTCTGAAACGCCAGTACGGCGCGCTCCGTCACCTCTCCGAGCAGGGTGCAGCGAGCCTTGAGCGCAGCGCAGTGCTCCGCAGGAACCTCCAGAAGCAGATCGCACCAGGCCGGTGCAAAAAGCTCCTCCGCGCGCACCGCATCCGATACCCTGACACCCAGTCTGTTGCCGAAGGCCATCTTTGCAAGGCCCTCCGCAATGCCGTGGCGGGACAGCGCATAGGAGCTCACAACACGCCCCGCCAGAACATCCTCAAAGAGCGCGGAATACTGCGCCTTCAGGTCTGCAAAATCCGGAAGCGCATCCGCATCTCGCTGCACACGCAGCAAAAGAATACGGTTTCCGGCCTTCTTCAGCTCCGGCGTGACCACATTTTTGGCACTGGCGATATCCACCGCAAAGCTCACCAGCGTGGGGGGAACATCAATCTCGTTAAAGGTTCCGGACATGGAGTCCTTGCCGCCTATGCTTGCGAGCTCCAGCTCCCTCTGCGCCTCATAGGCCCCGAGCAGTGCGGCAAAGGGCTGACTCCAGCGGCGCGGCTTCTCATCATCCATACGCCGGAAATATTCTTGGAAGGTGAAGTGAATCTTTCTCCAGTCTCCTCCTGCTGCGGCAATCTTCGCGACTGAATCCGCAACTGCATATACAGCGCCGTGATAGGGGCTCCACTTCGAGAGGTAAGGATCAAAGCCGTAGCTCATCATAGTCACTGCATCGCAGCTCCCCTTCAGCACGGGAAGCTTCGCGACCATAGTCTGAATTTCTGACATCTGGTAGAGACCGCCGTAGGGCATTGTGACTGTACCGGCGCCGATCGAGCTGTCAAACATCTCGACCAGACCCTTCTGAGAGCAGACATTCAGATCTGCAAGCGTCTTAAGCCAGTGGGAGCGAATGTCAGTGACCGGCTGCACTGTCAGCGGGCTCTCTGCCTTCACCGGCATCTCCACCTCAACCTGTGCCTTAAGATGCGCACCATTGGTGTCGATGAACTCTCTGCTGATATCTACTATGGTTTTGCCTCTCCAGCGCATCCTTAAGCGCGGGCTCTCCGTGACCACAGCGACCGGAACAGCGCCGAGATTCTCTTCCTGTGCATATGCGAGGAACTGCTCTACATCCTTCGGGTCGATGACGCAGGCCATGCGCTCCTGCGACTCCGATATCGCAAGCTCCGTCCCGTCCAGTCCCGCGTACTTCTTCGGAACCTTGTCGAGGTCGATATCAAGCCCCGCCGCAAGCTCTCCGATCGCCACGGAGACGCCGCCCGCCCCAAAATCATTGCACTTCTTGATCAGCGTACTCGCCTCAGGGCGACGGAACAGACGCTGAAGCTTCCGCTCTGTGGGCGCATTGCCCTTCTGCACCTCTGCGCCGCAGATCTCAATGGAATCGGTCGTATGAACCTTGGAGGAGCCCGTCGCGCCTCCGATTCCGTCGCGCCCGGTCTCACCGCCGAGCAGTACGATGACATCTCCCGGATCGGACGTGAGACGGCGCACATTTTTCCGCGGCGCCGCTGCCATAACTGCACCGAGCTCCATGCGCTTCGCAACATAGTCCGGATGATAAATCTCCTTCACATAGCCTGTTGCCAAGCCGATCTGATTTCCGTAGGAGGAATATCCGCGGGCGGCCTCCGTGACCAGCTTCCTCTGCGGGAGCTTGCCCGGGAGGGTCTCTCCAAGCGGGACGGTGGGATCTGCCGCACCTGTGATGCGCATGGCCTGATAGACATAGGTTCTTCCGGAGAGCGGATCCCTTATTGCGCCACCGAGACAGGTCGCTGCGCCTCCGAACGGCTCGATTTCCGTCGGATGGTTGTGCGTCTCGTTCTTAAAATTTACAAGCCACTCCTCTGTGACACCGTCGATCTCAACCGGAACAATCACGGAGCAGGCATTAATCTCGTCTGTTTCCTCCTGATCAGTGAGCTTGCCCTCCTTCCTGAGCTTTCGCATTCCCATAAGCGCAAGATCCATGAGACAGACAAACTTGTCCTTTCTTCCATGGAACACATCCTCGCGGTCGCATAAGTAGCGCTCATAGCTCTTCACCAGCCGCTCTCTGTAGTCTCCCTCCAGAAAACGAATATCTGTGAGCTCTGTCTGGAAGGTCGTATGACGGCAGTGATCCGACCAGTAAGTATCCAGCATCCGGATCTCGGTCACAGTCGGATCCCGCTGCTCTTTCTCAAAATAGCTGCGGATGAAGGAAAAATCATCGTAGGTCATTGCAAGATTCAGCGAGAAATAGAGCGCATGAAACGCCTTCTCATCCATGCTGCAGAAGCCTTCAAAGCTCTTCACATCCTCCGGCGCAGGATAGTCTATATGCAGAGTGTCCGGCTTCTCCTCCGAGGTCTCTCTGGAGTCCACCGGGTTGATGCAGAAGCTCTTCACAGCGGCAAGCTCCTCCTCCGTCGGGGTTCCGCTCAGCACATAGGTCGTCGCAGAGCGTATCACCGGGCTGGCCTTTTCGTCCAGAAGCTTCACACACTGTTCTGCCGAATCTGCGCGCTGATCGAACTGGCCCGGAAGAAACTCTACGGAAAAGACAGCATCATCCGCATTCTTCGGAAAGCTCTCCTCATAGCAGCTGTCCAGCGGCGGCTCAGAAAAGATGGTTCCTCTCGCCAGCGCATAGCTCTCATCCGTCATATTTTCGATGTCATAGCGCACCAGAACCCGCACGCGGCTTATGCTGCTTATGCCGAGATAACTCCGGATATTCTCCGCGAGCTCTCTTGCGCGAACGGCATAGTCCGGCTTCTTCTCCACATAGACTCTTCTAACGCCCATAGTACTCCTTTCAAAGCTTACGACTGTTCTCCTGTGCCTTATCATATCGGAAATTCTCTGAATTTGTCATCCATAATTCAAAGTGCCTGCATGCTCATTTTGACAAGCTCCCGTATCTCCTCCTCTGTGCTTCTCATCCGCTCGGCGAGCTCACTCTCTGTGGCCTGTCGCCCGAGCTCCGTCGCCATCACGCGGGATATCTCTGTGAGGCGGTTCAAGCGCTCTGCAATCGCCTGCTCTTCCTGACCGCTGCTTTGCGCCTCCTCACAGGAATGCTTCAACGCAGCCTCTACTTCTGCGGTTATCGTATCACGAAGCACAGCGCTTTCCAATTCCCCTTCCGTGTTTTTTGCAGAAGTCACAGCATTTGCAAGATAGCGGCTGACCGCCTGCACCAGGGCGAGATTTGCGACAGCGATCAGCTCAGAAACGGAAATCGGCCCTCCCATATAGTCCTTCACAAGCGTAAGCGCATACATGAGATAGCCCTCCGTGAGGCGCTGTTTCGCATGCTCCTCTCCCATAGCAGCGCGTCCTGTGAGCTCTGCCTCCTCCTGAACAGAGAGCTGTGGAACCGCTCTGAGCTCCTCCAGATAAAGCTCCAGAAGATCCAGACCTGCCTCCTCTTCTCCAGATGTATCTGCCGCACCGGATTCAGTCGTCTCCCAGGCTCCGAATAGCTCCTCCGGCTGCTTCTTCTGATCTCCAAAACGTCTCATGGCACCTCCTGCCTATGGCCTGCACCGCCATTTTTTACTTTTATCTGATTTGCAGAGAAACAGTTGTTACACAGCTACAGCACAGAGACCGCCAGCTTATACTCCCGGAAGAAGCGCTGCGCCCATTGATCCCAGGCCTCCTCCAGAGAGCGCTCGGGCGGAAAGCAGTTGAGAGAGGCCAGGCTGACACAGCTCAGCTCCCCCTTCTCAAAGCGGAGATTCAGAAGAAAACTGCCAATCTGCTCCGCATCCACAGCATAGCCCGCCTCCCTCAGGAAGCGCTCGCGCTCCCCCGGCGCAAGACGGAGGGTGATGCGGAAGGAGGCCGGTGTTTTCCTGCCCCGTATCAGCTGAAAACACAGCTCGCGCACTCTTCCCCAGCGCACATAGGCTTCAATCTGTTCCTTCTCCAGCTCCTCATCTGTAAACCAGCTGCGCTCAACCCGTCCATCCACAGAAAAACTGCAAAAGGTACTGAATTCCGCCTCTCCGAGTAAAAAACCATCAAAGCAGTCCTGCATAAAAAGTGCTCTCGTAAAGCTCCGGATATCCTCGACCTTAAGTGCCCTCATGCGCAAACCCTCCTCTGACTGCGGAAAAAAAGTTCTCACCGCTGTAATCCTGGTCCGCTGCGCGCTCCACACTCTGCCAGCGGGAAGCATTCATCTCGATCCTGTGCGCCGTGATGTAATCCTCATATGCCTCCTTCACCACCGTCCTGAGCCGCTCCGCCTGAAGCTCCGCGCGATGCGCCGCTGTCGCTTCCTCATCATAGCTGCTGATACAGCGAAAGAAGGAGTAACGTCCCTCCAGCGAAAGCACCTCACTGACTGCGCCGTCCTCCAGCGCAAAAAGCGCATCCTCCGCATCCTTCGGAAGCTCTCCGCGCACAAGTACACGGAGACGTACCTGTCGCGCAGGGTTGTTCTTAGCAAGGAGCTTCAGCTCCTCTCCGTTCCCCGCCTTTGTCCTGAGCTGTTCTGCCGCCTCTTTGCTCTCGGCCTGAAGCTCCTCCAGACGCACCACTCTCGCCTCGCTCTCGCTGATCTCAGTCTTCCGGTCACCCAGCATGGACTCCTTCAGCTTCAGCGCGAGCGCGTACTGATAAAACATATTCTCCGTCTCCTCCGGCTTCAGCCCGGAGAGCGCTTCCTGTCCGCGAACAGAGCTCTCATAAAAAATCTGAGCAGCCGCGGAAAGCTGCTTTTTCTCCTCCGTGTCCAGCCGTATGCCGCGCTCCTCCGCCATTCCATTCAGCGCACAGAGCTCCAGGAAAAAATTCCTGAGCTCACGAAGATAACGCGTCTTATAGCTCTCCCCGCTGCCAAGTGTCACCTTCCAGATTTCATTTGTATACAGCTGCTCCGTCTCTTGTCTGGCAGACAGTACAAGCATAAGCATCTGCTGCTCACTGTAGGGCAGTAAAACAGTCTCTTCCTTTGGTTCCGCTGCGGCACAGCCGGACAGTAAAAGCACGGCAAGGCAGAGGACGGCAAAACGCCGCACGAACCACCCTTGTTTCATCCTTCCTCCTCCGCATAAAAACAGGCACCGGATAAATGCACGCCTTCCGATGCCTGCAGATCTTTAATAAAAGGCGTATTCCGCCACTGCTGCAACAATGATACCCAAAACCGCGCCGCAGAATACCTGAAGCGGCGTATGACCGATGAATTCCTTTAATTTAATCTGAAACTCCGCGAGGTTGTCAAAATTCCAGAAATTCTCCTCCATCATCAGGTTCAGGAGCTGTGACTGCTTTCCGGTCTCCCTGCGCACTCCCATCGCGTCAATCATCACGACCATAGCCAACACAAAGCTGATCGCAAATTCAAAGGAGCCGAAGCCGCGGGCAAAGGCTGCCCCGGCAGCGAGCCCACAGACAGTTGCACTGTGAGAGCTCGGCATTCCGCCGTTTCCATAGAGACGCTCCACTGTGAAGCTTCCGGTGGTCCAGAGATCCAGGAGCGCCTTCAGTACCTGCGCCACGAACCAGCTCATGACTGCACTCATCAAAACCTGATTGGAAAGAATCTGATTAAATATACTCATTAAGCTCTGCTCTTCTCTTTTTCTCTTAATCTTCAGTAACCGATCAACCAGTCATAAAGTTCCTGATATTTGAGCGCCGAGGTATGCCACGAGTAGTCCTCCTGCATGGCGCGGTCTACGATCCTGTTCCAGTCACGTCTGCGGCTGTAGTATATCATCTTTGCATAATTCAGTGTATTCAGCATCTCCTGCGCATTGTAATTTGCAAAGCTGAAGCCGGTCCCGCTGTTCTTGTACTCGTTGTAGGGAATCACCGTGTCCTTCAGTCCTCCGGTCTCCCGCACGATGGGCAGGGTTCCATAGCGCAGCGCGATCAGCTGCGACAGGCCGCAGGGCTCAAAGAGCGAGGGCATGAGATAGGCGTCACAGGCCGCATAGATCTTATGCGCAATCTCGTTGGAGTAGTAGATCTGTGCGGAAACTCTGTCCTGATACTTCCAGTCGTAGTAGCGAAACATATTCTCATAGCGCTCTTCTCCCGTTCCGAGCACCACAAACTGAATATCCTCCGAACATAGCTCATCCATCACACTGCTGATGAGATCCAGTCCCTTCTGGTCTGTCAGGCGGGAGACAATCCCCACCATGAACCTGTGCTCGTCCTCTGAAAGTCCAAGCTGACGCTGCAGATCCCGCTTGTTTTTTTTCTTTTCCTTGCGGAAAGTCTTCAGGCTGTAATTCTGTACAATCAGTGCATCTGTCTCCGGATTGAATTCCTCATAATCAATTCCGTTTACAATGCCGCGAAGGGAATTGGATCGCGCACGCATCAGTCCGTCAAGTCCCTCTCCGTAGAAGGGAAGCTGTATCTCTCTCGCGTAACTCTCACTGACTGTTGTCACTGCATCTGCATAGACGATGCCGCCCTTCAGATAATTTCCATTCTTATATGCTTCCAGCTTGTCGGGAGCAAAATAATAGTCCGGCAGACCGCTGAGCCGCTGTATCGTCTTCACATCCCACACGCCCTGGAATTTCAGATTATGTATCGTGAGCACAGATTTGATGTCCCTGAAAAACTCTCCGCCGCGAAAACGATCCTTGAGATAGACCGGAATCAGCCCCGTCTGCCAGTCGTGACAGTGTATAACATCCGGCTGAAAGCCGATCACAGGAAGCGCAGACAGCGCCGCCTGAGAGAAAAACGCAAATTTTTCAAGATCATACAGCCAGTCACCATAGGGACTGAAGCCTCCAAAATACCCCTCATTATCAATAAAGTAAAAGGTGATGCCGTCCTCCACATACTTCAATATTCCAACATAGCGATTCTGTCCGTTGTAGTAGAGATAAAAGTGGCTGACATACTCAAACCGGGACCGCAGCTCCTCCGAGATGCAGAGATACTTCGGAATCATGACGCGTACGTCAAAATATCTCCTGTCGAAGCACTTCGGCAGAGAACCCGCAACATCCGCGAGCCCTCCCGTCTTGATAAAAGGTACTGCCTCCGAAGCCACAAAAAGTATATTTTTCATGCTTTTTCCCTCCAAAGCATACTGCTGTACTCTCCGCTCCTAGACCTGCCGAAGACTCTGCTTCCCGCGCTCTGCCAGAAGCTTCATCTCCTCCGCAGTTTTCAATACGCCCGCTGTAATTTCACTGCCACCGATCAGACGTCCGAGCTCCGCGGTGATCTCCGCTCCGGAGATCTCCCGCACCGCAGTTCTGGTACTATCAGCATCGCTCTCTTTCTCGATGAGATAATGGTGATCCGCCATCGCCGCGATCTGCGGGAGATGGGTGATGCAGAGCACCTGACGCGTGCCGCCGATGCGAAACAGCTTCTCAGAGACCTTCTGCGCCGTCCTTCCGCTGATTCCGGCGTCAATTTCATCAAAAATCTGCGTGGGAATCTCGTCTCTGTCCGCCAGCACTGTCTTCAGCGCAAGCATAATTCTGGAGAGCTCGCCTCCGCTCGCCACAGTTCTCAGGGGCTTCAAGGGCTCTCCCGGATTTGTGCTGATATAAAATTCTGCGCCGTCACAGCCGTTTGCTCCGAGCTCCTGTCTGGAAAACTGCACGGAGAAATCCGCGCCGGAAAAATTCAGAGAGCGAAGCTCCCCGGACACCTGCTTCTCAAGCTGTCCGGCGCTCTGAACCCGCAGCGCACGGATGCTCTCCGCCAGAGTCTTCAGCTCTTCGGCAAGCATCTGCTCCTCTTTTTTAAGCTCTGCCTGTTTTTCTTCAAAACCAAGCAGAAAATCAAGCCTCTCCCGCTTTTTTTCAAGCCCTGCAAGGATGCCGGACACATCGTCCCCATACTTATCCTGAAGTCCGTGGATCAGATCCAGGCGCTCCGAGAGCTGCTGAAGCCTCTCCTCATCAAATTCTGCGCCCTCCATCTGCTCTCTCACCGCATAAAGAGCGTCCCCCAGCAGTCCATCAAGCTCTGAGAGCTGCTCTGAGAGCACACGGAGCTCCGGCGCGTACTGCTCCACCGCCGAGAGCTTTCTGAGCGCCTCCGACACGGCGTCTGTGGAGAGGAGCTCCGTGCAGGAAGCGAGCGCCTCCTGTATCCGTGCGGAATTTCTGATCTTTATGAACTCCGCACGGATTGCCTCCTCCTCGCCGGGCATGAGCTCCGCCCGCTCTATCTCCTCTACCTCATAGGCGAGAAGCTCCCTCTCTCTCTCCCGAAACTCCTGATCCGCCTCTCTCCTGAGCAGACTCTTAAGCTCCGCATAGCGCCGGAAACGTGTGCTGTAAGCAGCCTTTTGCGCGGCAAGCTCATCCGCCGCCATCAGATCGACGAGCTCCAGGTGACGCCCGGGATCAAAGAGCGTCTGCACCTCATGCTGACCATGAATATCTATGAGAAGAGCTGTCAGCTTTTTAAGGAGCGCCGCGGTCACAGTTTCATCGTTCACACGGAACACACTTCTCGCCGGCATGATCTTCCTCGTGAGTATCAGGGTTCCATCTGCCTCGGGCTGAACACCGAGGGCGCGGATACGGTGCAGAAGCTCCTCTTCTTCAACAGAAAAAAGCAGCTCAATATAGGCATATTCCGCCCCTGTCCGTATAGAAGCCCCGCCTGTTTTTCCGCCGAGAGCCGCTGAAATCGAATCGATCAGAATCGACTTTCCCGCTCCGGTCTCTCCCGAGAGCACAGTAAGGCCCTCCTGAAATGTGAGGTCGGCACGCTCAATCAGCGCGAAATTTCTGATATGCAGCTCTAGAAGCATCTCCCTCTCCTGTTCAAAAATAGATTATCGGGCGCGCTCCCCCTCTGGACGAGTACCCGTGATTCTCTTCAGCTTTTCCATAAGCTGAATCGTATCGTCCACCGAGCGCACTGCACACATGATGGTATCATCCCCCGCGATGCAGCCAACCAGTTCATGCATATGCAGCGCGTCCAGAGAGGCCGCGACTGCCATGGCCATACCCGCGACCGTCTTGATCACAAGGATATTCTGCGCCCGGTCCATGGAAACAAAGCCATCCCGCATGATGCGGATATATTTCTCGGAATAGGAGTCCCGAGGCTGCATCACCGTGTAGCGCTGTCTCCCGTTGTCCATGGCAACCTTCGTGAGCTTCAGCTCCCGTATGTCTCGGGAGACAGTGGCCTGCGTCACGCGAAATCCCGCCTCTCTGAGCTTCTCCGCGAGCTCCTCCTGCGTATCAATCTCATATTTCCCGATCAGCTCCACAATCTTTGAGTGTCGTTCAAGCTTCATCTCTTCTCTCCTACAGTGCGCTCATCTTCCTTCGTAGCTGCGTGAGAAAGGTATCTCCGTTCAGACGTATAAGCCGCGTCGTCAGCTCGGATTCGACAACCCTTACTGTGTTCCCCGCAAAAAGCTCCTCAACCACGGCTCCGTCATAGCTCACACTCTGCACTCCGCCTTCCTCTCCCGGAATCTCGATGTCCAGCCTGTCCTCCGCCTTCAGCACGATGCTCGATCGATTCAAAGCGTGTGGACATATGGGAGTCAGAATCTTCATTCTCGCAACCGGATCCACAATTGGCCCTCCGGCGCTCAGATTATAGGCCGTGGAGCCGGTAGGTGTAGAAATAATTATACCATCCGCCTTATATTCATTCAAGAAAACCCCGTTGGCCGAGACGCGAAAATGTGCGGGCCCTGCATTCGTTTTCCGGGATACGACAATTTCATTCAGCGCAAGCCTCCTCCGCTCCGCCGCTTCTCCCGGCAGCGCACGCAGAGGACTTCCCTCCACACTTTCCTTCTCGCCCGCCGGAACGATGCATCCCTCCAGCATCATCCGCTCCTCGATCTTAAAATCTCCGCCAAGAAGCGCCGTGAGCATACCCGGAATTTCGTTCTCCTGACTCACAGCTGTGAGATATCCCATGTGCCCAAGATTGACGCCGACAATCGGGATTCCGCTTCCTGCAATACAGTGAGAGGCACGGATAATGGTTCCATCCCCGCCAAGCGATATCACGCAGTCCGTCGCGCCGGCGATCTCCTCCCCCAGCACGCTTCCTGTGATCTCCACGGAATATGCGCCCATCGCAAAGAGCTGCGCGCGAATGTCCTTTGCGACACGCTCCGCCTGCGGCTTCTCCGTATTTACAAACAGCCAGAATCGCTTCATTTCTGCTCCTTCGGACGGTCCAGCGCCGCGTGTGCCTCTGCCACGACAGCAGCGATCTGTGCCTCGACGGCGCCGCTCAGAACCTCCTGTGCCATGTGCTTTGCATCAGCCGGATCTCGCAGAACAAGATCGTAGAGATACTCAATATTCCCCTCCGGTCCCCGTATCGGGGAAAATGTGAGGCCGCGCACCCGGAAGCCGTTCTCCTCAGCATAGCGCACGCAGGAAGAAATCACCTCTCTGTGAACCTCCGGATCCCTGACGACGCCGTGCTTTCCGACCTTCTCCCTCCCCGCCTCAAACTGCGGCTTGATGAGCGCGACCACCTCTCCCTCTGTTTGCAGGAGCTTTCGCACTGCGGGAAGCACCTTTGAGAGAGAAATAAAGGAGACATCAATCGAGGAGAGCGCAATCTCATCCGGAACCTGCTCTCTCGTCGCATAGCGTATATTGGTCTTCTCAAGGCAGACGACGCGCGCATCGTTCCGGAGCTTCCAGTCCAGCTGCCCGTGGCCGACATCGACCGCGTAGACCTTCACCGCTCCATTCTGAAGCATACAGTCCGTAAATCCGCCAGTGGACGCGCCGACATCCATGCAGATCTTTCCCTCCGGCCGCACACCGAACTCCGCGACCGCCTTCTCAAGCTTCAGACCGCCGCGGCTCACATAGCGCAGCGTGCTTCCACGGAGCTCTATCTCTGCATCCTCCGGAAAGCCTGTTCCCGCCTTGTCCTCCTTCTGCCCGTTGACATACACGATTCCAGACATGATCAGGGCCTTCGCCTTCTCCCTGCTGGGGGCAAGACCACGTGCGGTCAGGAGCACATCCAGTCTCTCTTTCATAATCTGTACAGTTCCTTCAACTTCTTAAGTATCGAATCCGAATCTATGCCGAGATGCTCTCTGAGCACAGAGACATCCCCGTGCTCTACATAGGCGTCCGGAAGTGCAATATGCGTGACGGAGATCTCCGGATGGTGCTCCCGGTACCAGTCCGCAACGCGCATGCCGAATCCCCCGTTTAAAACATTTTCCTCCATTGTCACGATGCGGCTGTGATGCTCCGCCAGATGCGCGAGGAGTTCTGTGTCAATCGGCTTTATAAAGCGGGCATTTGCAAGCGTACATGGATGTCCCATTGCCTTCAGCTTGCTTCTGACGTGCTCCCCCGTGCTGACCATGCTTCCGACCGCGACGATCGCTGTCTCCTCCTCCTCATAGAGCAGCTCTCCCCGGCCAAACCGGATCGGACTGCGGAACTCCGGAAGGCCGCGATAAGCCTGTCCTCTCGGATAGCGCAGGGCGATGGGCCCGCCGTAGGAACAGGCAAATTCCAGCTCATCCTCCAGCTCCCAGAGATTCTTCGGCGCAAGTATGGTCATATTCGGGATACAGCCAAGAAAAGAGAGATCGAATATGCCCTGATGCGTCTCTCCGTCCGCTCCGACAAGTCCCGCCCGGTCAATCGCAAAAACCACCGGCAGATTCTGAATGCAGACATCATGCAGAATCTGATCAAAGCCTCTCTGCAAAAAGGAGGAGTAGACCGCAACCACCGGCTTCATTCCTCCTGCCGCGAGACCTGCAGCGCTCGTCACTGCATGCTGCTCGGCGATTCCCACATCAAAGAAGCGCTCCGGCAACTTCTTTCCGAAGGCAGCAAGCCCTGTTCCGTCCGGCATGGCAGCCGTGACCGCGACGATGTGCGAATCGCGCTCTGCCATGGAGATAAGCTTTCTGGAAAACACATCCGTGTAGTCCGGAAACTCCTTCTGTTTCTTTGCCCTGCCCGTCGCGAGATCAAAGGGTCCCACACCGTGAAACTGATCGGGTCTTAGCTCCGCCGGCCTGTAGCCCTTCCCTTTTTTTGTCAGAACATGAACGATCACCGCGTGGTTCAGGCGCTTTGCCTCCTCAAAGGTGCGCACCAGCGTGCGGATATCATGTCCGTCCACCGGTCCCAGATAGGTGATCCCGAGATTTTCAAAGAGCATGCCCGGAAGCAACATCTGCTTGATCCCGTTCTTGGTGTTTTTGAGATGTTCCACGATATTCGGGCCGATGCCAGGTAGATTTCCCAGCGTACCTGCGACCTGCTCCTTCAGACGGTTGTAGCCCGCCGAGGTCCGGATGGAGTTCAGATACTGCGACATCCCCCCGACATTTTCTGAGATGGACATGCGGTTATCGTTCAGAACGATGATAAAATTCTTCCTGAGACGGCCGGCATTATTCAGCGCCTCATAGGCCATGCCGCCGGTCAGCGCACCGTCTCCTATCACGGAGACAATATGGTAATGCTCTCCGCGCAGATCCCGTGCCGCCGCCATTCCCACTCCCGCAGAAATGGAGGTCGAGGAGTGGCCCGTATTGAAGGCGTCGCAGGGGCTCTCCCCGCGCTTCGGGAAACCCGCAATTCCCCCGAAACGGCGCAGCTCTGCAAAGGCATTCTTTCTGCCGCTCAGTATTTTATGCGTATAGGACTGATGTCCCACATCCCAGATGATTTTGTCCTTCGGGGGCTGAAACGCAAGGTACATCGCCATCGTGAGTTCCACGACGCCGAGATTGCTGGCGAGATGACCTCCGGTAACGCTGGTGCTCTCGATCAGAAAGCTTCTGATCTCCTGCGCCAGCCTTGGCAGCTCATTTTTTGGTATTTTTCGTATATCCTCCGGTCCGTTGATCCGTTCCAGTACCATTCCTGTCCTCTTCCCGCCTCCGAAAGCCTCAGTGTGTCCGCTCCGTCAGCATTTCTATCAGAGAAAGCAGAGTCTCCTTATCTCCCGGAAGCTCCTCGAGCAGCTCCCTCGCCTCGGAAGAGAGTCGGCGCACCTCGGCCTCAGCTCTCTCAAGACCGTACAGCGTGACATAGGTCGTCTTATTGTTTCTCTCATCCGAATGGATCGGCTTCCCCAGCTCCTCCTCCGTCGAAATCTCATCGAGAATATCGTCACGGATCTGGAAGGCGATGCCAATGTTTTTTCCGATTTTCTCTATCGTGTCCGTCTCTCTCGCCGTGGCCCCGCCGATCACCGCTCCTATCATCAGAGAGGCCTCGATCAGCGCAGCGGTCTTCAGACGATAGATAAAATTCAGCTGATCCTCATCAAGCGGATTTCCTGTCTCCTCCACATCCACGGACTGTCCGCCCAGCATTCCGCGTATGCCGCTCTTCTCTCCCAGAATACGCAGCGCCTCCGCCGCTCGTCCGGGTTCCTTCGATTCTGCAGCGCTCTTCCCGGCGATGTACATCGCCTCCAGCACCAGCCCGTCTCCCGCGAGCGTCCCCATGGCCTCACCGTAGCTGTACCAGGTTGTGGGTCTTCCGCGCCGCAGGGTATCGTTGTCCATGCAGGGCAGATCATCATGCACCAGCGAAAAGCTGTGTATCATCTCGATTGCTGCCATAAAGGGGGCGATATCTCCAATCCACTGCTCCTTCTCCTCGCCGCAGGCCTCGGCAAAGCAGCGGCAGGTCTCATACATCAGGATGGGCCGCACCCGCTTTCCGCCGTTCTCCACAGCCTCGTCCATGGCCTGGATCACCGTCTTCTGCAATCCTCTGACCTCGGGAAGAAATTCCCGCAGGATTCCATTCACTTCCGTACTGTCATAATGAAATTCACTCATGGCCTTCTCCCTCGAGTATCAGCATCTGCTTTTCTACCTTATCAATCTTTGCGTTGATATCTTTCACCAGTTCCATTCCCTGTGCATAGAGGGAAAAAGACCGCTCGAGCGGCGTGCCCCGATCCTCCAGCTTTTCAAGAACTGCTTCCAGTTTTTTGAGGGATGCTTCAACCGTGTTTTTTCTTCCTCCCGGTCGTTTGTCTCCTGTTGTGCCTTCCATTTTTGCTTACCTGTCCTCCCGCTCAGCTGAGCTGTCTGTATGTTTTTTCTTATTTCTGATGCCGCACTGCAGTATACAGTCCGCTTGGCTGTCCGCTTTTATTACAGCGGCTCTGGATCCGACGCGGTCACTGCCTCTATCCTTCCGTCTGAGAAGCGAAGGGAGATGTGTTCGCCCCTGTGCAGCTCCGCTGCCGCCTGCACTGCGCGCGAACTACTGTCCTGAATATATGCGAAGCCGCCTGTGAGCCGCCGCAGCGGAGACAGTGCCTCCAGCCGGTCTGCATCTCTCTGAAAGCGGTGCCGTACCGCGCTCTGCTTCTCCTGCATCGCCTGCAACAATCTCAGGCGCAGAGCCTCGGTCTCCGAGCGTCTCTCCCGTATCCTGTGTCCGGGAGTTCTGACCCTGAGTCTCAGCTCCGCCTCCCGCGCTGCAGTCCGCGTCGAATCAAGCTTCTGCCGCAGCGCCCCGGAAAGCCGCTCGCGATACTGCCTGAGCTCTGACAGAAAGCGTCCCATATCTGTCACCGCGAGCTCTGCCGCCGCACTCGGCGTCGGCGCGCGCAAATCCGCAACAAAATCTGCAATCGTAAAATCTGTCTCATGTCCGACAGCGGAGATAAGCGGTGTCCGGCATGCAAAGATGGCCCGCGCCACAGCTTCCTCATTGAAGGCCCAGAGATCCTCGATCGAGCCGCCGCCGCGCCCTACAATCATGGCGTCCACCCCGTAGGCATCAAGCGCCTCTATGCCGCGGACGATACTCTCTGCCGCGTGCTCTCCCTGTACCAGTGCGGGGTACAGCACCAGACGGATGTAAGGGTTTCTTCTGGTGGAGACATTGATAATATCCTGTATGGCCGCGCCGGTCGGCGCGGTAACAATGCCAAGGGTATTCACGAGCGGAGGGATCTCCTGCTTATATACTCCGGAGAACATTCCCATCTCCTCGAGCTCTGCCTTGCGCTTTAAAAAGGCCGCATACAGATCTCCGCGCCCCTCCTCCTCTATCTTCGTCGCGTAAAGCTGATATACCCCTCCGCGTTCATAGACCTCCACCGAGCCATCCGCAATGACCTTCTGACCTTCCCGCATCCGAAAAGAGAGACCCTTCCTCTGACTCGCAAACATAACGGCCGAAAGAGTCCCTCCCGCATCCTTCAATGTGAAATAAAGATGCCCTGAGCTGTGATACTTTACATTGGAAACCTCGCCGCGAACGCGTATTCTCCGCAAAAGGAAATCCTCACGAAACAGATTCCCAAGGTAAGAATTCACCGCTGTGACTGTATAAATTCCGGCCATCTCAGACCAGCTTCGCCAGAATTCCGTTTACAAAGGACGGAGCTTCCTCCCCGCCAAATCTCTTTGCGAGCTCTATCGCCTCGTTGATCGCGACCTTCTCCGGTACACTCTCGTCATAGCGAAGCTCATAGAGAGCAAGGCGAAGGATTGTGAGCTCCACGCGCCCCATGCGCTTTAAGCTCCAGCCCTCGGAGGCTTCCTCCAGCGCCCTGTCGATTTCCGGAAGTCTCTGAAGGCAGGCATCTACCTTTTCATGACACTCTGCCTCTTCCTCGGGGGAGAGCTGAACCCGGTGCACGAGCTCTGTCCGCCCCTCAGTGTCTGTCTCCTCCTCCTCGCGGGAACGAAAATAATCCTCGATCTGTTCCTCCGCTTCCTCCGGAGGGTAAAAATCCGTGCAGAAGAGCATCTTAAAACAATGCTCTCTGAGCGTTCGTCTCGTCATGCTGCATCCTTTCTGAAATAAAAGTGAATCCTTTTGAAGCATACTGATTAAAGCAGTGCTTCCTTAGCGCAGTATACAGCAAATTCCCTTGCTTCACAAGCGGATTGCCCTGCCCAGAGCAAAGGACCAGAGCAGCAGCTCCGATGGCTTCTTCCCCTCCATCATCTGGAGCGCCCGCGCGTAGAGTCCAAGCTGTACGCGATAGCGCCGCTTCAGTTCCTCCTCTGCAGCGATATGATCTGTCTTGTAGTCGACGACCACCAGCTCGCCCTCCTCCTCAAACCACGCATCGATCACTCCCTGCACAAGCACCGGCTCCTCAGAGGCCGTGCCCGGATCAAGCTCTGAAGCGACGACTGCCATGACGAACTGCGCCTCTCTCCGGAGCACCCCGCGCTGCATGGCGCGCGCCATGCGCTGTCCCAGCTCCGAGCAGAAGAAGCACACAAAATCCTCTGTTTTCAGCGCAGCTCTCTCCTCCTCTGTGAAGAGCTCCGAGCCGATGAGCTCTGAGAGTGCAGCCCGAATCCGGGTTTCAGAGGGCGCTCCCCCATCTCCTGTGAGCAGACTGTAGTCGAAGTGTTCCATCACTCTGTGATAAGCTGTGCCGCGCTGAGCGCCGCGAAGACTGCCTCCCTGCACGCGCTCTGCTCCGCTCTCCGCGTATTCTGCCTCCGTCTCTTTCTGCGCCGTGAAGTCCGGCCGCCAGGCATCGGCATCATCCTCATCCTGCCCCAGGTATTTCAGCTCTGAGACAGAGCGCTTGCCATAGAGTGTCGTATCTGCCTCATGCGGGTAAGAAAAACGGAGCGCCGCAAGCTGTTCCCTGCCCTCCTCAGAGGCCGGCAGGGCCATGAGCGCCCGGAGGTGCTGTTCCAGGGCCTCTGCCTCTTCGCCGTTCTGTTTCATCTCTGCGGCGAGCGCCTCCTGCGCTCTCATCGTCACACGAAAGCAGCAGTGTGCCGGATCCCCCCGCATCGCAAGCAGGAGCCAGTCGAGGCAGCAGCCCGCTGCCCGCACATCCGCGCTGTCCGGGCGGAAATCTGACGCGGTCTCCAGCTCTGAGAGTCTTTTCTCCGCATTCTGTACTGTGGCTGTGACAATGAGCTTCTCCTTCGCCCGCGTCATCGCAACATAGAGCACCCGCAGCTCCTCTCCCAGAAACTGTGTCCTCATGTGCCATGCGAGCGCCCGTTTTTTCAGCGTGCTTCCCTTCGTGCGAAGCTTAAGATCCACACAGTCCGCAGCGATGCCGAAATCCTGATCCACGATAATCCCGGCACTGCTGTCCCGGAGATTGAATCGCTTCCCGGTTCCTGCAAGAAAGACGAGCGGAAACTCCAGCCCCTTTGACTTATGTATGGTCATGATGCGCACTGCATCCCCCCGGCTCTCTCCTGTCTGGGCCTCGCCGTAGTCCGTATTGTATTTTTTCAGGAGCTCGATGTAACGCACAAAGTCATAGAGTCCCCGATAGCCGGTTTGCTCGAACTCCCCGGCCTTCGTGACCAGCATATCCAGATTGGCCTTCCGCACCTCGCCGCCGGGAAGCGCCGCCGCATAGCTTAGATACCCGCTCTCCGAGAGGAGCTCCCGAAGCAGCGCCGGGAGACTTAAGTAGCTCGCCCTCTGCGCCGCCCCGTCGAGAAACTGAAGTATGTGCTCCAGCTTCTGCTCCGCCTCCGGGAAGCGCCCCGCGCCCCGCACTGCTGCAAGACGCTCCCACAGCGCGGACTTCTCCTTTCCCTGCGCAAGAAGGCGCGTCTCTCCCTCTGCCGAGAGGAGTGCGAGCTCTGTCTCCGAGAGACCGCAAAGCGGCGAGTGCAGCACCGCCGCGAGTGGAATATCCTGAAAAGGATTGTCAATCGCAGAGAGAAGACTGAGCACGGTCTTCACCTCCGGTGCGCTGAAATAGCCCGTATGCTGCTCCGCCTCCGCAGGGATGCCCTCCCCCATCAGCACATTGACATAGCGCTCCGCGCTGCCCCGCGCCGAGCGGAGCAGAATCGCAATATCACTGTATTGAAGCGGGCGCAGAATTCCGTCCTCTGTCACCCGGAGACCTGTCTCTGCATCCATGAGTTCCCGGATCCTCCCTGCGATGAGCCGGGCCTCCGCTTCCTCCCTCGTCTCCTCCGCATCATCCGTCAATTCCGTGAGCAGCAGCTCACTCTCATAGGCTCCGCCTTTGCTTCCCTCCGGAAAGTCCGCGCCGGGATAAAGCGCCGCATCCGCATCATAGCGGATGCCGCCGACCGGTGTGTCCATCAGCTTTTGAAAGACAGCGTTCACGCTGTTCAGAAGCTCTGCTCTGCTCCGGAAATTTTTTCTGAGATCCACACGGGTATCGCAGCCCTCCGACGGCATCGCAGAGTCCGGTCCGGAGAGGTCATATTTCCGGTAGTGTCCGTATTTCTCCATGAAGAGCTCCGGCCGTGCCTGACGGAAGCCGTAAACGGACTGCTTCACATCGCCCACCAGAAAGAGCTCGCCGTGCTCAATCGCCTGAAGCAGAGCCTCCTGCACACCGTTTGAGTCCTGATACTCGTCGACGTAGATCTCCCGGAAATGCTCTGCATACTCCCGCGCGAGCGCAGAGGGTCTCCGGCTTCCGTCCTCAGCTTTTTCCCAGAGCAGTGAGAGCGCCAGATGCTCAAGATCCGAAAAATCAAGCAGATTTCTTGCCCGCTTCTTCGCCCTGTAGCGCGCGCGGAAGTCCTCCGTCAGCTCACAGATGACTCTGACAGTCTCTGCCTCCGCCTTTCTGTCCTCCGCGCTCTGTATCTCCTCCTGTTCTGCAAAGCTCTCATACAGCTTCTTAAGCTCCCCCTTCCAAAATTCCCTGAGCTCCTTTGCCCTCGCGGCCTTCTCCGGATCCGTACCCTTCGGATTTCTGCCGAGCCTTTCAAAGGAAGCGAATGCAGCGAGCGCGGACTGAAGCTCCGTGAGATTCTCTGCGGCGGATAGCTTCAAAAGCCTCTGCTGCTCTCCCTGTATCGCCGGCCCGTAGCCCGAAGGACCATCCTCCTCCCGGCACAACTTAAGCGCCTCCTCCGCGCGCTCCAGAAGGGCCGCGGCATAGCGCTTCAGTTCTGTGACAAGGTCTCGCGCCCAGGCTGTTCCTGCTGCCGCCTCCCGGGAAGCTGCGCTCTCCTCCGCTTCTCGCACACAGCTTGCGAGCCACTCCTCCGGCCAGGCTGCACTCTCCGAAAAGCGATAGACAGACAGCACATATTCTCCGATCCCGGCATCGCTCTTACCCTGAGAGAAGCCCTCTGCAAAGCGCAGGAACTCCGCCTCTCCTTTCGCATAGCGCTCCTCCAGAAGCTCCTCCATTACATCCGCCCTGAGAAGCGAAAGCTCCTCCTCTCCGCCGACGCGAAAAGCCGGATCCAGCTCCGTGAGATCCGCATGCTCCCGGATCACAGAGAGACAGAAGCTGTCTATCGTCGTAATTTGAGCAAGCTCCAGCAGCGCAACCTGCTTTTTCAGGCGCTGCTTCACTCCCGGACTCACCTCCGCTTCGCTGCCGGAGAGTCGCTCCGAGAGCTTTTTTCGTATGCGCTCCCGCATCTCTGCGGCAGCAGCCCGCGTGAAGGTCATGATGAGAAGCTCATCAATATCCACCGCTTCCGCGGGATCACTGATTCTCTGCACAATGCGCTCCGTGAGCACTGCGGTCTTTCCGCTTCCTGCCGCCGCCGACACCAGAAGGCGACGATGTCGCAGTGCAATGGCACTTGTCTGCTCTGCTGTCCAGACTGTCATACTGCTCCCTCCTCTGTCTCCTGCTTTTCCGTCTCTGCTGTCCCGGCCAAAAGTTTCCTGTCTATCTCCTCCCAGACCTCCTGTGCCGCCCGCTTCCGGTTCCTGCGGTAGCCGTAGCCCGGAAGCTTCCGGTCAAAACCGCACACTGCTCCGTACGGACAGTAGTCACAGGCCTGCTGCCTCTCCTCCTCCAGCGGCAGCGCCTCTGCCGCACCGGAGAGAATCTCGCTTCCTGCAAGTGATACCCTGCGCCTCGCATACTCCCTCAGCAGCCCAAAGCGACGCTCCGAGACCGTCTGCTCAGTCGGAACCAGCGCACCGTCCTTCACCCTGACAGGCAGAATGTCCGAAGCCTCTTCCAAAACCTGCGAAAGATGCTGCATCGCACTGTCATCCGCGTTCAGCAGACCGCTAGGCTTCATATCCTTAAGACTCTCCCGAAAAGCCTCCTCCGCGCCCCTCACCTTCTCACGCCGGCAGAAGCTGTCCGCAACCGGCGCATAGAACAGTGCGCCCGGAACAATCCTTTTCTCCGGATATTCTGCGGAAAGAAGAGCTGTCACAGCATCCAGATAGATAAGGAGCTGCAGCTGTGAGCCGCTCAGAATACGATACGGTTCCCAGCCCGTTTTTCCTGTCTTGTAATCCACAATTTTTACATAGATCCTGTCTCCGTCCTCGCAGAGATCCACGCGGTCCACCTTGCCGCCGAGACGCAGGATTCCCTGCGGGAGCCTCTGCTCCAGCGCTGCATTTTTTTCCGCGGAAAATGTAAACTCTGCCGCAAGCGGTCTGTAATCCCCGCGTGACAGCTGCGCCGTCATCACTGCGATGCCCCGCTTCACAAGCTTTGATAGTTTCTGAATAAGCCACACATTCCTCGCACTGTCCCTGTACAGCCCGCGCCTATCCTCCGAAAGCGCCTCCGCAATGCAGCGCTCTACCAGCTCCTCTCTCTCTGCTGCCGTGAGCTCCGGAAGAGAGCTGCCGTCCCTTCCGGCAGCACGAAACACAAGCTCAAATGCCCGATGCACCAGCGTTCCAATATCCTGACTCTCGATTGAAAAGCTCTGCAGCTCGCGAAGCTTCAGTCCATACTTCAGAAAATGACTGTAAGGGCAGCGGCAGAACTCCTCAATTCTTGTGACGCTGCCCTGAATCAGCTCTCCGTACAGCGCACGCGCAGCTTCCGGAGCCAGACGCTCTGCCTCATGGCGAAAACAGGCGGCAGAGATCAGCGTCTCGGCTCTGCCAAGATGCGTCTTCTCCTCACAGTAGGCCGGCAGGAAACGTTCAAAAAAGCAGAGCTCCTCCTCATGCCCCTGCGGCTCCCGATCCCGGAGCGCGCGCAGTTCTCTTAACAGTCGCCGCTCCGCCATCAGAGAAGAGAGCAGCTCCGGTTCCTCCGCACGCGCCGTCTCAGTCTGAAGCTCCGGAAATAAACTCTGAATATGATTCACAATACCGGAGGGACTCTGCGCGTGCCCGGCACTATCCTGTGCCGCGAAGGAGAGGTACAGTCCTCTGGAAGGCTGAGTCAGAACCCGGTAAAGGTAGTAGCGCTGCATTCCGAGATCCTCTCTCGCAGTTGGCGCAAGCTGTATTCCGGCTCTCTTAAGGCTCTCCCTCTCGCGGTCTGTCAGCACGCCCCCCTCCTGCTTCCGCTTCGGCAGCACACCGTCATTTGCACCCAAAAGAAAGAGATAGCGGATCTCTCCGAGGCGGGAGCGCATCAGATCTCCCACCACCACGCGATCTGCAAAGGCAGGAATCTGTCCCACGCGTATCTCATTCAGTCCTGCATCCAGAACGCCGCTCATATCCTCCCGGCCCAGCCGCTCCTCTCCCAGCAGCAGCTCCATCTCCAGAAGAATGCGCACTGTCTCATCGTACACGCCCTGAAACTCCCTCGCGTGCTCTGCGTCCTGGGTCTCCTCAAAATGCCGCTGCATCGCGGCGAGCTTTTCCTGCACCTTCAGCTTCTCCATCAGCTCCCGCAGGCAGCGCGCCAGCTCTCCGACCGTGGCCTCCCGCTCCTTAAAGAGCTCCCGCAGGGGAATCAGAAGCGACAACACCTCATCTTTGAGTGCATTCAGCTGCGACAGTGACTCCTCACGCATGGACGGCGGTACATACTCCCAGGGAGCGGACAGCTTTTGAAACCCGCGGATACCACAGAGAGACATATAGCTGTCACAGAGCGCAGCCCCCTCCCTGTCCTCCGTCACAAGCCCGGACTTCATAAAGCGGAGAAAGCTTCTTCCGGAAAAGCTTTCCGTCACACAGGACAGCGCCGCGCGAAGCAGCTCAGGAAGCGGGTTTGCGGCGACGCTTAAGCGTCTGTCGAAATAGCAGGGAATCTCCTGCTGCCGAAGCTCATGCTGAAGCAGCGGGGCATAGGACTCAAAATCTGCCGCCACCACCGCAATGTCCCGATAGCGGCAGCCCTCCCGCTTCACCAGTCGCAGAATCTCCTCCGCACAGCGCGACACCTCTCCCGCCGGGTTTGCCGCTGCAAGCAGACGAATCGCAGCCGGACTCTCCCGCATGATCTCTCCGTCATATCGCAGAAAGTGCCGCTCCAGAAAATCCAGCGCGCCCCCCTCGGGAAAGCGAAGCGCCGTCTTCAAGACCACATCTCGATCGTGCACAGCTCCATTTTTCGAGCCGAGATCAATGAGCCTCGCGGTCATCTCTGCGCTCATGTGAAAGAGCGCCTCTTCTCCTGTTCTGTGATAAGGATCCGCCTCCCGCCCGATCGTCACCACAAAACGAAGCCGCTCCGCAACGGTAAACAGCCGCTCTATGATACGATACTGCACCGGTGTGAAGCCGGTAAATCCATCGAAGAGAAACACAGCTCCCCTGAGCAGCGTGCTCTCCTCGATGTGATCTGCAAAAATCTGAAGCAGTTCCTCCTTCGGAAGACTCTTTCCCTCGATGAACTGACGAAATCCCTCATACAGGACGGAGAGATCTGAAAGCTTTCTGCGGAGCGGAAGCGGAAGTCCCTGCTCCGACGCGCGGCGCAGATCCTCCGGACGCACGCCATACTGAAAGCATTCGGATATCATGGACTTTACATTTTCCGTGAAGCCCGCCTTCTTCATTCTGTCTCTCCAGAGGATCAGGGCTCCCGCCCTCTCCGAGGCCACGCGCCTTAGCACCATGGCCTTGCCGCTGTCGTCCATAAACTCCGGATTCCGGATATTCAGCTCCGCGAACACACGGTATGCGAGGCGGTTGAAGCTCATCACCTCCACATTGCCCGAGGCATGCCGCGGATGCAGCATCAGAAGACGCTTTTGCTCAAGCATCCCGTGCTGCTCCGGAACCAGAATAAAAAAGCGCTTTCCGGGAGCAGACAGAGAGTCCTCTGCCATCTCCCGAAAAGCACAGCTCGTCTTTCCGCTTCCAGACGGTCCAAAAAGAAAAGAATAATTCATGAAAGCGTCCCTCCTGTCGCATCACTCCGCAGAATAGCTCCAGCTCCTCTGATCCTTTTTCGTGTCTGCAAGCATCCACTCGACCCGCCTCAGCACCTCGCTTCCATCCAGGTAGCGAAGCATCATGCGGTACCCCAGCTCCGAGCGGAAGACCTGCTCGTCCACTGCCTCTCCGGCCACGTAGGCGCTGAGCAGCTCCGCATAGCTGTCCGCCATATTATTGATAATATAGCCCGGCAGCCCCCGGATCTGGGCTGCTGTCTGACGCGTGATAACCGCCCGGAATTCCTCCAGACCGGTCTGTTTCAGCTCCTCCGGAAGCTCCACTGTGCGCTGACGGTACTCCATATCTCCATTCTCCGAGAGCTTCAGCACACCATAGGGAAAGGGATACATGGAGAAGCAGCCTGAGACGATCTCCGTGATCTGCTTTCCGGGCTCCGTCCCGGGCTCCGGAAGATACTGGTGAATCCGCTGCAGGTGCAGGTGGCCGGAGCCCCAGAGCGGCACACCGTACCGCTCCAGCAGCGCGATCACCTCCCTGTTGTTTTCCAGCGTACAATCGCTGCGGTAGAGTCGGGATTCATCCATCAGATTGTGATGTGCAAAGGCCAGAACCTGAACATGCTCCTCCTGCGCCTCTCTCAGCACCCCCTCCATCCAGTGCAGCGTGGAATCCTTGATGCGGCCCACAACCCGGTTCACCGGCTCATAGATGACAGAATCCAGCATGAGAAACCAGTGCTTTTCATCAAATTTACAGACGTAGCTCAGAGAACTCGCATCGGATGCAGACGCCTGATCGTAGCCAAAGCTGTGATAGAACTCCAGAAACCCCTCTGCGGTCTGCGGCGTCTCCGTGAGAGCCTGATGCGCCCCAAAATAGGTGGAGGCCCAGGTCACACAGCCGATGTCGTGGTTCCCCGGAACCACCAGTACGCGTATGCCGTCATCCGTCAGACGCTTCAGCTTCTCTGACAGCACTCTGTGATTCACGGATTCTCCGTCCAGTGTGAGATCTCCGAGAAGCGCCACCGTCCCCGGCCGCTCTCTCAGGACCTCCTCAATCCACAGATCCAGAATGCGGTCGATGTCGGTGATATCCTTGCCATCATCTCTGTCCAGACGCGCCCGAAACGCAGCTCCGTAATCCGTAAGTTCCGGTGAGTAGTAGTGAATATCCGAGGCGATCCATACCATATCCTCGTGCAGTGCTTTTCTTTCTTCCCCGGCATCCCCGGCTTCCGTCTCAGCCCTCACAGCCTGGCCCCGTCTTCTCAGCCGGCTGTAACGCCCTGTACCCTTGTCCTCCGGGTGACCGTACACCCAGCGCGCCGCATCCTCCTGCGTTCCACTCTCTTCCACAGTGGCAGAGCTCTCCTCCTGGGTCTCTCCCGCTGTCACGACAGGCTCAGAGCCGGAGTTTTCCCTGTGCCGCAGAAAAAGAACTCCGGCCCCAAGCAAAAGAAGCAGCAACACCGCAACATAGAATTTTCTGAATTTTCTCATACTCCGCCAGCTCCGAAAACCGCTTTACTCTGCCCCGAAGCTTTTCTGCGGTTTCTTCCTTTTTCTCATTCTTCAGCCTGTTTCTCTGCGAATCTCCCGAAGAGCTCCGCCGGGACATATGCCTTTACAAGAATCCCATCCTCTGTGTACTCCTCGGAAACCAGCTCTCCGCGCTGCCGTATCTGCTGTATAAGCCCGGCATCTGCGTAAGAGAAGAGGCGCTCCAGATACCTCCTCCTCCGCTTAAGACTCTCCCTGAGCAGCTGCTTCAGCTCCTGAAGCCCCTCACCGGTCTCCGCGGATACCCGTACCGTCGCCTCCGCATGGAAATCTCTCAGAATTACGCTCTCTCCGACAAGATCCATCTTATTAAATATGGTGATGATCTCCCGGTTTTCCATCGCATCGAGACTCTTCAGGGTCTCATAGACCACTGCCATCTGTGTATCCGCCTCCGGATTTGAGGCATCGACCACATGGAGAATGATATCCGCATATTTTGCCTCCTCAAGGGTCGAGCGGAAGGCTTCCACGAGATGATGCGGGAGCTTGCGTATGAAGCCGACTGTGTCCGTGAGCAGTATTTCCTCTCCCCCGTCGAGCTTCAGCTTCCTCGTCGTGGGATCTAAAGTCGCAAAGAGCTGATCCTCCGCGAGTATCCCCGCATCCGTCAGCTTATTTAACAGCGTTGATTTCCCCGCGTTGGTATAGCCGACGATCGCCGCGACAAAGCTGCCTGCGCGCTCCCTCGCTTTTCTGGTCACATTCCTGTGTCCCTCAATCTCACGCAGCCGCTCCTTTAAAAGCGTGATACGCTCATGAATCACACGGCGATCCAGCTCCAGCTTCTGCTCTCCCGGTCCCCTCGTGCCGATCCCGCCCCCAAGGCGGGACAGCGAGGAACGAAGCCCCTCGAGATGTGCCGCCGTGTACTTCAGCTGCGCGAGCTCCACCTGTATCTTTCCCTCTGCGGTCACTGCGTGCTTTGCAAAGATATCCAGTATGATCATGGTGCGATCCATCACCTTGACCCCCAGCGCATCCTTCAGATTCTTCATCTGTGCCGGACTCAGCTCGTCATCCGCCGCCACACCCGTGGCTTCCGTCTCCCAGATGAGCTGTTTCAGCTCCTCCGTCTTTCCCTTTCCAAAGTAGCCTGCATTGTCCGCTCTGTCCCGGTTCTGTATCATGGTGCCGACGCATTCCGCTCCCGCAGTATGAAGAAGCTCTCCCAGCTCCCTAAGAGACTCCTCGGTCCCGTCCTGCTCCGCACAACGCACGGCAATCACCAGAACCCGCTCTGAGGCCTCAGCCGTACTGACCAATTCCGCCATCACTCCACTCCTTCTGTGCTGACTCTCGATCTCAGAAATATGAGCTCGTGGGTCAGCGCCTCATCCTCACCGTACTCCGCCGCAATATCCTCAAACCCCTTCAGCGCCCCGGCATAATCTCCCGCATACTCCGCGCACACCGCGACATTAAAAAGCAGCTCTCTGCGATTCTCCATAGCTTCCTCCCGCCGGTCAGCTTCCTTCACTTCCGGGAGCTGCTGCTCAAGGAGAGAGAGCCCCTCCTGAAAATATGTCTCCGCACGCTCCGGGTTACCGGAGTCAAAAAACAGCTTTCCAATGCGCGCGCAGAGCTCCGGACTCTGTCCCCCGGAGACCTGTGCCTCATTATAATACGCAGCCGCCTCCTCTATGAGCCCGGGATCCCTGCTTTTCGCAAGCGCCTCCCCCAAAGTATAGAGCGCAGAGAGATGATACTCCGGCATTCCTTTTTTTTTGGAAGAGAGCAGCTCCGTTGCCTCCTGATACAGAAGTCCGGCCTCCTTAAGATCCCCTCCGGCCTTTACGATGCAGCTGCTCTTTAAATCCAGATACTCCGGGCGCCTTCCGTCCCGCTCCAGCAGCTCCTGATAGCAGTCTGACGCCTGTTCGTAATTCCCGCCGCGAAATTCCGCTTCTGCGAGATAACGAAGTATATCCAGCTCCGTACCATCCTGCTTTGCTGTCCCGTAATAATCCATCGCGTGATGAAAGGCCTCTGCCGCCGCGCTGTAATCTCCGCGCTCCATCGCCTCAAGCCCGCTCTCCCGGTACTGCCGTATTGTCCGCCCGCGCTCTCCGCAGCCGGACAGCAGCACGGAGAAAAACAACACAAGGCAGAGTCCTTGCTTCAGCACCCTGCCCCCCTCATGTTTCCACATTTTCTTCTCCGTCATAAAACCGAACTCTCACCTCACTGCACACCGGTGCTTCCAAAGCCCCCGCGGTCCTTTCCCATCAGTTTTTCTACCGTCTCAAAGGATAATGCCGGCTGATGCTCCATGATACGGAACTGACAGATTCTGTCATTTGGCTGTATTTCTGTATCTCTCAGGGCATAGGCAGGGAAAAACCACTGATCACCATCTCCGCAATAGCTCTCATCGACGACGCCCATGGAATTCACCTGGATAATGCCGAAATTCTTAAAGGTGGAGCTTCTGGGTACGATATGTGCCTCGCAGCCTTCCGGGAGCTCCAGCGCAATCCCCAGCGGAATCAGGCGAAACTCTCCCTGCTTCATAATAATATGCTCGGATGCCCGAAGATCAATCCAGTCACTCTTTCCATCAATGTATCGCAGTTTTTCAATCGCATCCGTAAAATACTTAATCTTTATCTTCCGTGGCTCCACTGCCTGCATCCTCCTCTGCATCAAAACGAAACTTCAGCTCCTTCTGAACCTCCTCCGCGATCTCCGCCTCCTGATCCGGCGTGACTTCCGGAAGATCTGTCTTTGAGTCCACGCCAAAGCGCCGCAAAAATTCCTCCGTCGTCGCAAACAGCGCAGGGCGTCCGGGCGCATCCAGTCTGCCTGCCTCGTATACCAGCCCGTATTCCACAAGACGGTTGACCGCATGATCCGAGGAGACCCCGCGGATTTTTGATATTTCCGTCTTTGTCACGGGTTGGCGGTAAGCGATAATCGAGAGCGTCTCCAGCACCACCTGGCTTAACACCTGCTTCTTCGGCGCTTTTGCGACGCGTATCAGCGCATCATAGTACTCTCTGCGCGTCGCCATCTGCCAGCTGCCCTCAAGCTTCAGAATCTGTACTCCCCGCTCTTCCTCCTCGCAGCGACGGCGCAGACGCTGTACGGCCTCCTCTGCCTCCTCCTGAGAACATTGAAGCGCAGCCGCAAGCTCACTGCTCTCCACAGACTTCCCCATCGTAAAGAGCACTGCCTCCACGATAGCCTCCTGCTTCCGTGCTTCCTCTGTCGTCATCTCCCGCGCGCCTCCCTCTTTTTCCTGCCCATTATATCGTGATGAGTTCTTCCTTGTCCAGCTTACAGCTCCTCCATCTCGTCGAGGTCCAGAGCCTCATCAAAGGCTCCTTCCTGCACCTCAATGGAGATCTCATCCCCGAAGCCATCCTGCACTGCCCGGATTCTTCCGACCTTCATGAGCTCCAACACAGCAAGAAAGGTAACAACCACCTCTGTCTTTGTGCTCTCCCTCTTTAAAAGACAGCGAAAGGAAAATCGCCTGTGCTTTTTTGCATAGCGCATAAGACTTCCGACCCGCGTCTTCAGGCTGACTGGCTCCCGCCTGATCGTTCCAAACTGACTTCTCTCCGGATCAATTCGCTTCTCTCTCTGCCGCATCACCTGTGCAAAGATCTCCTGGAGCTTCAAGAGCGTCACATCTTTGAAGAGCGCATCCAGATCTACGGGAGCGGTCCAGCAGGCGACTTCCTTCGGAATAGAAGGTGCACGGTACAACACCTGCGCTGCCTCAAACTCTCTGTCTGCAAGCTCTTCCGCCATCAGTCTGTACTTCTTGTGCGCGAGCAGGCGCTCCACCAGCTCGGTGCGTGGATCCAGCTCTTCGCCGGTTTCTTCATCCACCTCCCGCGGCAGGAGCATGCGCGCCTTGATATCAAGGAGAGTCGCCGCCATCAGAAGAAATTCGGACATGAGCTCCAGATTCTCCCTCTCAAGCTCCGCCATATACTCCATATACTGGTCTGTGATCTCCGCGATGGGAATGTCATAAATATTGATTTTATTTTTTTCTATGAGATGGAGCAAAAGATCCAGCGGACCCTCAAATTTCTCCAGCTTCAGTGAAATTTCCTCTGCCATTCTTTCTCCGCACCCTTTAAATGTACCGCAACGATCTGCGGCGGATTATTGATTCGCAGTCTAATGCTGTGAGTGCCAAGTCCCGGGCTCACAATCATGCTGCTATGCCCCAGCCTGTGAAGTCCTGTGACGCGACGCTCAAACAGCTGAAACTGCGGGGTCATAAGACCAATCTGCCCAGGCAGCTGTATCGTCCCGCCATGAAAGTGACCTGCCAGAGTGAGATCCGCTCCCCAGGCCGCATAGGCCTCAAAAAACTGCGGGGAATGAGCCATAAGAATATGGTAACGCCCTTCTGACGCCACGCCCAGATGTGCGCTCAGATACTCCCCTCTCATCCGATCACAGTGAAAGCGCCTGTAATAATTTTCTGTGATAAAGAGACCTGAGATCTCGATATCCTCTCCGAAATGAACACTCTCATCCCGCAGGAAGCAGACGCCATAGCGGGAGAGCTCCGCGCGAAGCTCATCATAGAGAGCCCCGTAGCGCCCCCGGTCCCGGTTGAGCCTCGACTCGTGATTCCCCTCTGCATAGAAAAGAGGCCAGCGCTCCGCAAGCCGTCTTGCAAGTGAGAGCGTCAGCCCGATTTCCGCCGTTTTCTTGACGGTCATCATATCTCCGCCGATCAGTACTGCATCCGGCCGGAGATCCTCTATTTTTTGAATCAGTGCAGCATTGTCCGCTCCGAAGCAGGCATCATGCAAATCTGAGAGAAAGACAAAAACCCGCTCTCCTCCCCGAAGCTTATTGCTGTGCAGCGTGTACTCCGCCACGCGCAGCGAGCTCCGTTCCCATGCAGAGCGCTTCAAACATGCTGCCGTAAGTCCTGCGCCCGCAAGCACTCCGAGTGCCGCTGCTTCCTGTATACGCATCCCTTTACTCCGTCCATACGCCATCTGCGCCAACCCGGCTGCCATCCGGTGTCACGGTGTCCGTGAGCATCCTCCCGTCAGCCCCGAGATAATACCACTTGCCTCCATCCTGAAGCCAGCAGTCCTTCTTCATACCGCCGAAGCTGGGGCGAAGATAATACCAGGCACCGGCTGCGTCCTGATGCCATCCCGTTATCATAAGCCCGGACGCATCAAACCAGTACTCGAACGCACCGATTACCAGCCGCTCGTCACACGCATAGACTCCGTTGGCCTTTCCGTAGCGCCAGCGCCCTTCCTTCTCGTGCCAGCCGGGAGTTACTGCTCCGGGACCACTGTCCTCTGTACCGGCCGCCTGCACCATGGCATTTCCAGTTCTCTCCTGTGCTTCAAAAACATCTCCCGCAGCAGACTCCGGTACAGAGGGAGCTGCCGCACTGCCCTGCGGCCCGATGCTCTCTCTCAATACAGCGGCTGCCGCGTTCTGTTCCGGAGAGCGCTCGCTGCTGTTCTGTGCATCCGGAAGCGGCTGCTGCGCTCCCCGACAGAGTGCAAAGCCATAGTCCAGCATGGCCTTCGTGTCTTTATAATGCGTAGAACGGCTCTTCAAGACCACCGCGATCAGGCGGACTCCGTCCCTCTCCGCGCAGGTCACAAGTGTATTTCCCGCTGCGCTGGTATAACCAGTCTTTCCGCCCAGTATCCCGGGATAGTAGAGGGAGCTCCCCGGAGAGATCATCTTATGTCCCATAACAATGGTCGTTCCCTCCGGACGATTCGCGGTCGCCGGAATGTGATAGACGGTTGATCGCTCTATCTCCCTGAAATCCGCCCGCTCAAAGCAGGCCTTTGCGATCAGTGCCATGTCGTGTGCAGTCGTCAGATGCTTTGCGTCTGTCAGTCCATTCGGATTCTGAAACTGCGTCCCCGTACAGCCGAGCTCTGCCGCGCGCGCATTCATGCGCTGCGCAAAGGCGGGCACACTGCCTGAGACGTGCTCCGCGAGCCCATTTGCCACTTCATTTGCAGACCTTAAGAGCAACCCGTAGAGCGCATCCTTTACGCTCAGCTTATCTCCGCTCTTCAGCGCGAGACTCACCGCTCCGGACTCCAGATGCGCAGTCGCACTCTCCGTAAAACAGACCGTCTCGTTCTGCGCGCTGTTCTCCAGAACAAGCAGTGCTGTCATCAGCTTGGTGATCGACGCGGGATAAAACTGCTGGTTCGCATTTTTCTCAAAGATAAATTCACCGCTCGTCGCGTTGTAGAGTGCCGCCCCCTCCGCCGCGACATCCGGCTTTTCAAGCGCATGGACGCGGATGCCGAGGGCACAGGAAAAAATCCACACTGCTATCAGCACTGTGACGAGCACAAACCGCCTCTCTGCACGCTCTCTCATCTGATATGCCTCCGTACTCTGTGTCGCTTAATTGGCTGCTGTCTCTGTCTCTTCCTCGGATTCCTCGCTCTCCGGCTCCTCCTTCTCAAGCGGAGCCAGGATCACAGCGCGGGAATCCCTATGAATGCTGCCGTCGCTCTCCGGAAGTATTTCCATCTCATATCCGTCACAGAAGAAATGGTAGACCTCCTTGCCCTCCGCAAGTGCATAGCCGTCCACCAGCCTGGAGCTCTGCTTCTCCGGCTTCTCTTCAAGACGCAGCGCCTCAAAGAACGCCTCACTGCTCTCCGGCTCCTCACTCAGCACGAAGAGCTCTCCAACGCTCGCCTCCAGTGCCCAGCAGGAATCACTTCTCCCATAATTCACATCTTCATTCTCATTGTAGAGAAGCGCCTTTTTCTTTCCGCCGTCAAAGCTCATCGCACGGATTACGCCGTCATCGCTGTCGCTCTCCGGCTCTCCCAGCAACTTGATCACCGCCTCTGCGTCATTGTTTACGGTGTTTGCATAATCATAGTTTAGTTCTGCCTGAAAGCCCTTGCTCTCCGCCTCAGTTTTGCTCTCCGCAGCCGCCCCGGACTCCTTCACCGTCTTTTGGCCGCACGCGGCAAATGCCGCCGCGCACACCGCTGCACAGAACACCACTGCTGCCTTCTTCATCCATATTGTATTTTTCATATGATCCTCGCACCTCTTTCTTCTTCTGATACGCTGCTACTGTATCATATTTTTGCGCAGAGATTATTACAAAGCTTTTAAAAAACAGGAATACTTTCCCGCATCTCCCTCAGAGCTCATGAAAGAGTGTCCGTATCTCCTGCTCCGTAAGCGGAGCGCTCCCCTGCAGATAACTCTTCGTTCCTCCGCACTTAAACCCTTTCGTCCGAAGCAACTTTGCAAGCTCTGCGCAGTCCAGAGCACCGCTTCCAAGAACAAAGCTCCAGCCGCTCGTGTCTGCTCCGGAAAATACGGCGACAACTCCCGCATACTGCTCTGCCCTCGCATTTACGATATTTCTCATCGCCCCTGGATCTGCCTGCTCTGTAAAGAGCAGCGCGTGTCTGCTCTCCCCTGCTGCCGGCAATTCATTCGCCCTACACTCCAGCAGCTGTCTGCCAAGTCCCGCGCAGACCGCCTCTGTCTCGCCGAGCTTCTGCCTCAGATCCCGCACGGCCTCCGACACCTCTCCCCGCTTCACGGAGAGACAGCGAGAGATCGCCTCCACCGCCGTCTGCTTTTGGGCATAGTCCCGCAGCGCGCGGATACCGCAGGCGATATGTATGCGCACACCGCCCTTATAATTGATGCAGTCCACGATTTTTACAATGCCGATTTCCGCAGTCCGCTCCACATGCGGCGCACAGCAGGCACAGAGATCTACTCCCGGAATCTCCACAAGGCGTACATTCTCCGTGAGCTCCAGCTTGCTCCTGTAATCCAGCTTCTGAAGCTCCTCTGCATCCGGATAGTACACGCGGACCGGAAGATTCTGCCACAGCGCGGCGTTGACCTGCTCTTCCAGCTCCTGAAGCTCCGACTGCGTAATAGGCCCGCTGAAATCAAGCTGTGTCTCTGTCTCCCCCAGATGAAAACCCACGTTATCATAACCAAAGCGCGCGTGCACAAGCCCGGAGAGCATATGCTCTCCACTGTGCTGCTGCATAAACTCAAATCGCCGCGCCCAGTCAACCTGCCCTTCTATCTCCTCTCCCTCCGGAAGCGGTGCGGAGACAAAGTGGGTGATGATTCCATCCCGGATGTGCACCTCCAGCACCTTTGCCCCGCCGAGCATTCCCCGATCCGAATTCTGTCCGCCCTGCTCCGGAAAGAATGCGCTCCGATCCAGAATTACTCTGTAACACTTCCGCTTCTCATCTTCAGTGCAGGAGAGCACCCGCGCCGTAAATTCCGTTCGGCGCACATCTATGTAGTACAGCTCCTCCGTCTTCTGCATCTCTGCCATTACTTCTTCCCCTTTGCAGCGTTCTTCCGCTCCAGCGCCTGAAGCTGCTGCTGCAGCTGCTTTGCCTTGCCTTCCCTGTTACTCTTCTTTTTTCCAAGCTTGCTCATAATGACCTCCTAAAATCACATGAGGCTATTATAGTACAGCCACCGCTGTGCTTCCACAGTAAACAGAGAATGCTCTGCATTCCACAAAGTAAAAATCCCGGAATCCGCCTGCTTACTGAATAAACAGGCGGATTCCGGGATTTTCAGGTAGTGGAGATAGTGGGATTCGAACCCATGACCTCTTGAATGCCATTCAAGCGCTCTCCCAGCTGAGCTATACCCCCATATGTCTGTCGCTCTGACAAGGCTTATGTTATCATGCCGCAGCACATAATTCAAGCACAAGATCATGCTGTTAAGAAGATTTCTATAATCCCGGTCAGCTATACTCTGCTCCTGTTTTTCTCCTGCTTCTTTCTAACACCGATACCCCTTTCCCGGCAGAATACGCGTTGGACTGTTTTTATATATGCTCTCATCTCGCCATCACTTTTGCTTTACAAACCCGGAATTTTCGGATATAATATCAATGTTGCAGGTGTGGTTCAATGGTAGAACACAAGCTTCCCAAGCTTGGGACGCGGGTTCGATTCCCGTCACTTGCTCTCTTAAACAGATAGAAGTCCTGATTTTACAGGACTTCTTTTTTAATTCAAAAGGCGCCTCACAGCGCCCTTCGAATTCCCTCCATGAGCTCTGCATAGCTCTCATATGCCGGAAGCTCCGGATGATCCTTCTTGATCTGCTCCGTGCTGCGGAACAAAAAGCCCGCCTTGCTTGCCTGAATCATCCCCAGATCATTGTAGCTGTCTCCACTGGCGATGGTCTCATAACCGATGGACTGCAGAGCCTTCACTGTCGTGAGCTTAGAGTTCTCAATTCTCATGCGGAAACCGGTGATCTCACCGCTCTCCGCAACCTCGAGTGAATTGCAGAATATCGTCGGCCAGCCAAGTTTCTTCATGAGCGGAGTTGCAAACTGCGTAAAGGTATCACTGATGATGATGACCTGGGTTATGGAGCGAAGCTCATCCAGAAACTCCCTCGCACCCGGAAGCGGATCGATCTTCGCGATCGTCTCCTGTATCTCCTTAAGCCCCAGACCATGCTCCTTCAGTATGCCAAGTCTCCAGCGCATCAGCTTATCATAGTCCGGCTCATCGCGCGTGGTGCGCTTCAGTTCAGGAATGCCGCTGGCCTCCGCAAAGGCAATCCAGATTTCAGGTACCAAAACTCCCTCAAGATCAAGACACACGATATTCATATGACATCCTCCATCTGCTCCCTGTTTATACCCTCAAACTCATTTTTATATATTACAACAAAAAACCCAAAAGCTTCAGTCCTTCACCACCTCGTAGCTCCAGCTCATGATACCACCAAAATCCAGTACCTTCCTGTACCCCAGCTCCGCAAGCTTCTCCGCCGCAATCGCGCTGCGGTGCCCGCTCCGGCAGTAAACCAGTATCTTCATCTCCTTATCCGGAAGCTTCTGCTCCACGCTCTCATCAATGCTCTCGTGGGAAATGCATATAGCCCGAGGAATATGCCCCATGGCGTACTCCTCCTCTGTGCGGACATCGAGAATGACGATCTCCTCCCCGCTGTCCATAAGCTCCTTTGCTTCCTTCTGTGATATCTTCGTGTACCCCATCTCCCCCTCTGCCTCTTTTGTCTCGCCTTTCCTGTGTCCGCAGCCTGAGAACCATACGCATAGCAGCGCAGAAAGCAGCAGCACACCCGTCCAGATTTTCTTCAATGCTTCACCGCCATAATAGAACCCAAAATACCACTGTGAGGGCAGAGCCCATGCGGATCTACTCCCTCACAATCTGTCGTGATCTTTGGTGCTAGCATTGTAACATAAATAAACTCTTTTTGAAACGATGCTCCCAGCTTACACGAAGGGATTTTCTCACAAAATTGACAGGCCTTTATACAGCTATTTCAGACAGCCAAAAGCCCGGCTGCATGATCGCATAGCCGGGCCATATTGCAGGGCTTATTTTATTCTAAGCTCTTCTTAGAGAGTATCGCTCCGTCGCTTACTCCACAACCTGAATGGTGTTCAGGATTTCCAGCACGACCGGATCCAGTCCGTCCTTCATGGAGTGATCCGCGGTAATGGCGAAGTTCACACCGTAGAGATGATTGATCTCCCCGCCAAAGTATACATGGACTCCAGCATTATAATCCCCCCAGTCGTCCCTGTAGCTGATGATACGCGCCTCGTAGCCGGCAATGGTGGTGTCCTCCGTGGTATAGTCCTCATACTCTGCATAGCTGTCAAAGTACTCCATGGACCGTTCATGATCCTGCTCACTGATCTGCGGAACGATACCGATCGCAACGCTCTCATCCTTCGCCTTGATTGTATCAAGAATGGCGCTCTCATCCTCAAAGAAGGTCTCTGCGGGATAGTCAACGAAAAGCTGATCCAGATAATTGAAGCGTCCCACATCCCCGGTGAACGCTGCCGCCGCACCGGCTTCCGCAGTATCTGCCTCAGCCTCCTGCTCCTCTTCGCTCTCCTCTGCCGCCTCAGTGGGCTTCTCTCCGGTGAACTCCTCAAATATCACCTTATCACCATCGAGATCCATGGTAAGCGTCGAGCCCTCGAGCTTGAGATCCACAGAATCACCGCTCTCTGTGTCGTGAAGCTTTGCCTCTGTCGCACTTTTAGCCTCCCACTTGCCTTCCTCTTTATCTCCCATCATATCCATGATGAAGCTTCCGTCACCCTTCAGCTCCAGTGTCATATACATGCCAAGCTCATTCATCTCCTTCATGAGATCCCGGCTCACCGCGGAATCGGAATCCCCGGAGGTGATCTCCACCGCATTCCAGGTCTTCACAAAGCCCTTTTTAAAGTCCTCCTTGCCTGCCCCGCCGCCCTTGCCGCAGCCGATCAGGGTGAGCAGCAGCAATGCCACCAGCAGTACCGATAAAATCCTCTGTCCTGTCATACTTTTCTTCATATCCATTCTCCTTCCTTCCTGTACCAGATATTCTGGATTTTGTGACAACTGCAGCAAAACAGCAATTGATTATCCAACCGTTCCGCCATATTGTTGCCTCCAGTTTAACGGGGGTGAGCCAAGAAAGCTATGGTACCAGGTATACTTTTTGTCTATTTTTACGATTCTATGGAGAAAACACAACATCGGATGGTATCCTGAGGCTACCATCCGATCAATCCAGATTCCGGAATCTTCTCTCCCGTGAAACGCCGACAAGCACCGCTACCCGCTCATAATTTACTTTTCTCTGTTAATAATAAAAATTCCGGAGGTCACAAGCAGCGCCGCGAATACGTATCTCAAGGTGAAGGCTTCCCGCAACAGAAGACAGGAAAACACAATGCCAAACACCGGAATCAGAGAGGAGAATATCGCCACCCTTCCGACCGGGTGATACTGCAGAAGCTGATTATACACAGAGAAGCCTACTGCTGAGATAAGCACCAGTATGAGCAGGTCAAACCCCCCCTCCGCTGTGACACTCCGAATATGGCCGCCCATTCCGAGACCCGCAGCAACCAGCATAAGCCCGCCGAGCAGCAAACCATAACCCGTCATAACGAAGACCTGTGTCTTTTTGCCGACGATCCGGGTCAATATCCCGCCAAAGGCTGAGCAGACTGCGTTCAGCACAATCATTCCGTCTCCGGAGAGTGTGAAGGAACCGCCGCCCCCAAAATCCAGATTCAGACAGAGCAGGCCACTGAAGCCAACGATACAGCCCAGCACTCTGGCCCGTGTCAGATGCTCCTCGGGAAATATGGCACAGGAAAGAAATACCAGCATAAAGGTTCCAAGAGAATTCAGCACAGCCGCCCGGGAGCCTGCGCTGTTGGATACACCGATATAAAAGAAAAAGTAGTGCAGGGCAGTATTCACCAGCGCATACAGAAGCACCCAGGGGGCAACTGCCCGGCTCATACCAAGACGTAGGCCTCTCACAGCGGCAATCATCAGCAGCACTCCCCCTGCAATCGTGAAGCGCAGGCCTGCAAAGAGAGTTTTTGCTGCAGTATCCGCTGAAGCTATGCCAAAACCAAGCAATCCCAGCTTTATAAAAGGATATGCGGCTCCCCAGACACACACTGCAATCAGCGCCAGAAACGGTACTGCTCCGGGATTCTGAAAGATTGTTGTCCTGTCCTGTTCTGCTGTCTTCACACTTACCATTTTTACTCTACCTCGGCTGATATCTGTCAGAGAATCTGTTCCAAGCAGGTGAACTGCGCCTTCATTCCCTGCGAGGCATAAAATTTTTCGGCGGCATCATTTCCCGCCCATACATGAAGGGCTTCGGCAAAAGAGAATACCCCTCTGGCCTGATATCTGAGACGCCAATGATATCTCCGAGCCACTCGCCCGGGTCTGCCACTCTTCCATATCCCATTAGGAGCGGCAATGGATCTGAGAAGTCGTTTTTTGTATTGTCCTGAAACAGGATGTCAGTCTCATCAAGCGCATAATAAACCTTCTTCGTATGATTCACGGTGTATTTGAAGCGTCTTGCGCTTTTCTGAAAAAGCCCGTCAAAAGGATGCTCCGGATCCACACCATACTCATTGTGTACATCGCTTCTGTTACCCGATTTCAAATCTTCCAAATAAAACCCGATCTCTTGCCGGACTTCTTTTTCAGCTTCTTTAAAGAGGCTCGACACATTTTTATAGGTTTCAAAATACATGTCAATTGCGTTGCCTCTCTCCCCACACTCCACGCTTTGATCATAAAGCTTTTTGAACACAATATTAGAGGAGTCTTCCGGTATCGCACATTCATCTCCCAGCCAGATTACATGATTGCCCTTCCAGTTTTCTGCCAAGAGCACATGCAAGGCATGAAGCGGGACGCTGTCCTTATGCATAGTTTCATGGAATTTATTTCCATAATCAAAATCATTAGGGCAGATGAATTCACGTTTGTCTACATTAACCCAATCAAAATATTCCCCCATAAATCACTCTCTTTCTACAATTTCGACAGAGATAGAAGAACACATAATCTTGTAATATCCCACATCGAATGTAAAAACTTTGGTCCTATGTCAAGAAAAAGTACAAGTTAAAAATGGCCTTGCTCCTATGTAATGATATTCAGCCCGCAATTTTGAGTGATTTCTCCAGTTTCTCCAGGAATTCCTCTTCATACTGATCCGGCGATAGATAATTAC